>ULXO01003971.1_pt1 | contig 18388 bp, 10 predicted proteins | sample 1961391 | NCBI WGS metagenome assembly ULXO01 (sample SAMEA4835841, study PRJEB28245) | human gut metagenome | biome: gut microbiome; material: fecal sample | place: Denmark | collected 2008 | reverse complement strand
ACCGTCGGCATTGCGCATACACGCTGGGCCACGCATGGGGGGCCCGTCGTAGCCAATGCACACCCGCATATTGCGGGCAACCGCATTGCATTGGTGCACAACGGCATCATCGAAAACTTCGCTCAACTGCGAGCCGAGCTCGAAGCCACAGGTGTCACCATGCAAAGCCAAACGGACACCGAAGTGCTCGCACATCTGGTCAATTTCTATCTTGAGGATGACCTTCTGGAGGCGCTCAAAAAGGCGCTTTCCCGTGTGACGGGTGCCTATGCGGTGGCAGTTTTCGACAAACGCCACCCCGAGCGTATCGTGGGTGCTCGTCAAGGTTCTCCCATGGTCGTTGGTTTGGGCGAGGGCGAAAACTTTATCGCCAGCGACGCCATGGCGCTCGTCGGAGTCACGGACAAGATTGTGTATCTTGACGACGGCGACATTGTGTCGATGACCAAGGACGAGTGTCAGATTTATGGACGTACGGGCAACGACTCCTGGCAACCTGTCGAGCGCAAAGCCGTGATTGTGCAGGCGTATGCAGGCGCTGCCGAACTCGGACCTTATCGCCACTACATGCAAAAGGAAATCTTCGAGCAGCCGCGCGCAATTGCCGATACGCTCGAAGGCGTCGAAGGCATTACGCCGACCTTGTTTGGGAAAAAAGCTGAAGAAGTGTTTCGCAGTACTCGCCGCATTCTGATGCTTGCCTGCGGCACGAGTTTTTACGCAGCGCTCACGTCCAAATATTGGCTTGAGGCGATCGCGGGCATTCCGGTGGATGTGGAGATCGCAAGCGAATACCGTTATCGCACCACAATTCCGGATCCGGAAACGCTGGTGGTCACAATTTCTCAATCGGGAGAAACGGCAGATACGCTGGCTGCATTAAAGCATGCGGTGTCGATGGGAATGACCAAGACGCTGGCGATATGCAATGTGGCGCAAAGCGCGTTGGTCCATGAGTGTGAACTGGCATACATCACACGAGCGGGCGTGGAAATCGGTGTGGCAAGCACCAAGGCGTTTACCACGCAACTGGTGGCGCTTTATCTTCTGACGCTTGTTTTTGCCAAACTGCACGGACGGTTGAATCCGACAGAAGAAGCGCATGCTTTATCGAGCCTGCGTCACATTCCGGCGGCGATGGCAGGCTGCTTGGCGCTGGAGCCGTCCATCATTGCTTGGGCCGAGCGGTTTGCTTCCAAGGAAGACGCGCTTTTCCTGGGACGCGGTGTGCATTATCCGATTGCGCTCGAGGGGGCGCTTAAACTCAAGGAAATCAGCTACATCCACGCTGAAGCGTATCCGGCGGGCGAACTCAAGCACGGGCCGTTGGCGCTCGTTGACGCCGATATGCCGGTGGTGACAATCGCTCCTAATGACGAACTTCTTGAGAAACTCAAGAGCAATATGCAGGAGGTGCGAGCCCGTGGCGGAGAACTCTATGTCTTTGCCGACGGCGACAGCGTGATTGAAGACACCGAAGGCATGCATGTGATTCGTTTGGCGGAGAACTATGGCGACTTGTCGCCGATTCTGCACATCGTGCCGCTACAGCTTTTGGCGTATCACACTGCTCTGGCTCGCGGTACGGACGTCGATAAGCCCCGAAATCTTGCCAAGAGTGTTACGGTAGAGTAAACCTGCGCTTAGAGAAACCATTCTGAAAGCCGCCGAATGTCTTTGAAGGAGTTCGGACGGCTTTCGTTTTTTGTATGCGTTGGTTGCTGCTAGAGGTCGAATGTAAAGTTTGAACAGTTGGTACAACAAAACGCAAAAATCTGACTAGAATTCTGAACGCTCGTTCAGTCTCGAATGCTGAACCTTTATTCATCCAAACGGAACGTAGTCTTGGGGCTATTCGTTCCATTTTGTGTCGGGACCGTATGCAAAAGGCAGGTGACGTTGCTGCCCGGATTGGTCCTCAAAGAATTCCAAAAAAGCATTAAACGGAGTCTCATAATGACTTTGAAATTTCGCACGACGCATGTGCTAGTAGTTGCGGGACTTGCCGCGACCGCACTCACGGGCTGCCTTGATAAGGGAGGTAATCAGCAGCAGGCTGCCGCTACGCCTCAGGCCGTTCAAGTCGTCGTCCAACAGGTTGAACTTTCCGACGCAATCATTCGTACGGATGCGCCCGGTCGCGCGACAGCCTATCAGACGGCCGAAGTTCGTCCTCAGGTCAGCGGCATTTTGCAGAAGCGCCTTTTTGAAGAAGGCGCAATGGTCAAGGAGGGCCAGTCACTCTATCGTATTGACCCGGCGCTCTATAAGGCGCAGGTTGCTTCTGCAAAAGCCTCTTTGTTGCAGGCCCGTGCCAACCTGGCTTCGACCAAGGCTGATGCCAAGCGTTCCGCCGAACTTGTGAAGGTCAATGCAGTGAGTCGTTCGGCCGATGATCAGGCTCAGGCGGCATACAAGGTAGCCATTGCCAATGTGGAAGCAGCAAAGGCAGCGCTTGCGACTGCTCAGATTAATTTGGACTACACGGAAGTCAGAAGCCCGATTTCCGGACGTGTCTCTTTGTCTGAAGTCACGCCGGGCGCCTTGGTAACGGCCAATCAGACCAGCCGTTTGACGGTTGTGCAGCAGCTTGATCCCATTTATGTGGACGTGACTCAGTCCTTTGACGAACTTTCCCGACTGCGTGAACAGGCTGCCAAAGGCATGCTCAAAGTCAATAAGGACGGCTCGGCCGATGTTCAGCTGATTTTGGACGGCGACAAAACTTACAAGCATTTGGGACGGCTAACTTTCAAAGACGCTCTCGTCGATGAAAGCACCGGTACGGTGCGCGTACGTGCCGTGTTTGACAATCCCGACGGAGATCTGTTGCCGGGAATGTTCGTGCGCGCGCGCCTGGTCGACGGCGTGCGTGAGAATGTGATCAAGATTGATCAGCGTGCCACGATGCGCCGCACGACAGGCGATCCGTACGTTTACGTGGTCAATGCCGAAAACAAAGTGGAAAGTCGCGATGTGGTGATCGGCGGTACGGAAGGGACCAACTGGATCATCAATAAAGGCCTCAAAGACGGCGACAAGGTCATTGTGGAAGGTTTGCAGCGCGTTCGCCCGGGTGCCCTCGTGCAGTACACCGTGGCCGGTGAAAAGCCTGCTGCCGCTCCGACCCAAGCCGCGAAATAATCGACAGAGGATGACAGAGCATGCTTAGTCGTTTCTTTGTAAATCGTCCGATTTTTGCTTGGGTGATTGCTATCACCATCATGCTTGCGGGCGTCCTGGCAATTTTTAACTTGCCGGTGTCTCAGTACCCCAATATTGCGCCGCCTCAGGTTCGCATTACGGCAACTTACCCGGGCGCTTCGGCCGAGACCATGTCACGCACCGTCACGCAGGTGATCGAGCAGAACATGACGGGCTTGGACGGTTTGATCTACATGAGCTCGAACTCCGACTCGACGGGCCGTATGACGATTACGCTCACCTTCGTGGCCGGCACCAATCCTGATATTGCCCAGGTGCAGGTGCAAAACAAGCTGTCGATGGCTGAGCCGACGTTGCCGGATACCGTCCGACAGTTGGGCGTTCAGGTGCAAAAAAGTTCGGCTTCATTCCTTCAGGTGGTCGGCTTTATCGATACCTCGGGAAAGCTCACTTCAGGTGACCTGGGTGACTTTTTGACGAACAACATCGAAGAGCCGCTTGCTCGTTTGGAGGGCGTCGGTGAAGTGACGGTGTTCGGTGCCTCCTATGCCATGCGCATCTGGATGGATCCCGCGCTTCTTGTTAAATACGGACTGGAAGTTTCCGACGTGATGAGTGCCATCAGTACGCAGAACGTGCAGGTGGCTTCCGGTGATATTGCCGGCCAGCCTACCAACGGCAAGCGCATGATCACGGCTACGATTCGAGCAAGTTCCTTGTTGACTACGCCCGAACAATTCGAGCAGATCGCTCTGAAGACGCTGTCCGACGGCTCCGTCGTCCGTATCAAGGATATCGGTGAAGTTTCCCTCGGTCAGGAAACTTATACCTTCCAAGGTCGCTACGACGGTCAGCCTTCTTCAGGTGTGGCCATCAGCTTGAGTTCCGGTGCCAACGCTCTGGCTACGGCAGCTCGCGTTCAGGCAAAGCTCGACGAACTGCGTCCCTTCTTCCCGGAAGGCGTGGAAGCGGTGATTCCGTTTGATACGACACCGTTCGTGCGCGCTGCCATGCATGAAGTGGTCAAGACTCTGTTGGAAGCCATCGTGCTGGTGGTCTGCGTGATGTTCCTGTTCTTGCAGAACTGGCGTGCAACGATCATTCCGACAATTTCCGTGCCGGTGGTGCTTCTGGGTACGTTTGCTGTTTTGGCGCTCATGGGCTACTCAATCAACATGCTTACGATGTTTGCCCTGGTGCTTGCCATCGGCTTGTTGGTGGACGACGCCATTGTGGTGGTGGAAAACGTCGAACGCGTGATGATGGAGCGACGATGCGATCCGAAAACGGCGACGGTTGAATCCATGCAGCAGATCACCGGCGCTCTGATCGGTATCGCTATGGTGTTGTCGGCCGTGTTCGTGCCGATGGCCTTCTTCGGCGGATCCACGGGTGTGATCTATCGTCAATTCTCCGTGACGATTGTCTCGGCCATGGCGCTTTCGGTGGTGGTGGCTTTGACTCTGATTCCGGCTCTTTGCGCCTCTATTCTCAAGCAGATTGAGCCGGGGCACGAAAAGGCGACGACCGGGTTCTTTGGCAAGTTCAATCAGGCTTTTGACGCGCTGACAAGCGGTGTGCGCGCATCGGTGCGCATGTTTGTCCGCCGCATTTCTCGCCTGCTGGTGCTCTACGCCGTTTTGATAGGTGCTGTGGTGCTGGGCTTTATGAAGATTCCGAGCGCCTTCATGCCGGGCGAGGATCAGGGCGTACTGCTGATGATGCTGCAGACGCCGGCTTCTGCAACGGCCGAACGTACGGACGTGGTGGTGGATCGCTTCCAGAAAGTCATTCGTGAAGCCGAGAAAAAGGACGTCGACCACGTGTTTACGGTGCGCGGTTACTCCTTTGCCGGTACGGGTCAGAACAACTCCATGGGCTTTATCAAGCTCAAGGACTGGTCCGAGCGCAAAGATGAATCGTCCTCGGCCAATGCCGTGATGATGCGCTCTCTCGGTACGCTCTTTTCACCGGCCTTTAAGGACGCGCAGGGGTATGTGTTCCAGTTGCCTGCCGTTCCGGAACTGGGCGTGGCCGATGGCTTTGACTTCTTCCTGCAGGATCGCTCCGGTCAGGGGCATGATCGTCTGATGCAGGTCATGAATGAGTTCCTTGCCAAGGCTAACGCAGATCCTCGTCTGCGTCAGGTTCGTCATAACGGCATGCCCGACGCGCCGATGGTTCAGCTGAATGTGGACTATGAAAAGGCCCGTACGCTGGGGGTGTCAGAGTCGCAAATCAATACGACGCTCAATGCCGCCTTCGGTTCGTCCTACGTCAATGACTTTATGGATCAGGGGCGTTTGAAGAAGGTGTACGTGCAGGGTATTCCGGATTCTCGCGGTGAAGAGGCCGATCTTGCCAAGTGGCACGTCAAGAGCTCGATCAGCGGGCAGATGGTTCCCTTCTCATCGTTTGTGACGACGAGCTGGACATCGGGTTCTCCGCGTCTGGACCGCTTTAACGCCATTGACGCTGTCAACATTCAAGGCAGCCCGGCTCCCGGCGTTTCTTCCGGTGAAGCCATGCAGGCCATTGAAGAAATTCTGCAGCAAATGCCGCACGGCTACTCCATCGAATGGAACGGCGTGTCGTACCAGGAACGTGTTGCCGGCAGCAATGCCGCTCCCTTGTATGCCCTTTCGGTGCTAGTTGTGTTCCTGGCTCTGGCCGCTCTGTACGAATCTTGGACGATTCCGATTGCCGTGATTCTGGTGGTGCCCACCGGCGTTGTCGGAGCTTTGGGCTTGACTTGGATTTGCGGCAAAGAAAACGACGTGTACTTCCAGGTGGGCTTGTTGACGACAGTCGGCTTGGTGTCCAAAAATGCAATTCTGATTGTGGAATTTGCTCGTGATCTGCACGATCAGGGGCAGGAATTGCTTGCGTCCGTGGTTGAGGCTGTCCGGTTGCGTCTGCGCCCGATTTTGATGACGTCTCTGGCTTTCGGTCTGGGCGTGTTGCCTCTGGCCATGGCTTCGGGCGCCGGCGCCGGTGCACAGTCGGCCATTGGTGTGGCTGTTTTGGGCGGTATGATCACGGGAACGTTCCTATGCATCTTCTTTGTGCCTGCGTTCTTCGTACTGGTGACCCGCATTTTCTCGGGCAAGAAATCCCGACCGGCTGTTGCCGCTGAACCGAAGGCCGTGGAGTCTCAGGAATAAAAAATGAGGAAACAAATGCGTAAAACTTTATGTCTTTTGCCTCTGGCTTCGGCCTTGCTGCTTTCGGGCTGCATTTCCTTGGCTCCCGAGTACGAGCGTCCCGAGGCCCCCGTCGAGCAGGTTTGGCCGCAGGATGAAGCAACGAAAAACGCGGCGCTTCTGACCGAAGGGTTGCAGAAGTGGAGTGACTTCTTTACCGATGAACGTCTCACCAAGCTTATTGAGCTCGGCTTGCAGAACAACCGCAGTCTGCGCTCGGCGTTCTATTCGGTTGAGCAGGCGCGTGCGCAGTACAACGTAAGCCGTGCGGACTTATTGCCGTCGGTGGCGGTGCAGGCCGAAGAGACGGCCGGTCGTACGCCGGCTTCGACGAGCGGTATGGGGCGCGATGTCACTTCGCACACCTACTCGGCCAACGCCGCCATGGCGTCGTATGAGCTGGATTTGTTTGGACGCATCCGCAATCTGAACGAACAGGCTTTACAGGCCTACTTCCAGACGCAGGCGGCTCAGCGCACGGCGCAGATGACGGTGATTACCGAAATCGCTCAGACCTGGTTGTCGCTTGGTGCTAGCAAGGATTTGCTCAAGCTCGCACAGGAGACCTACGACAGCCAGTCAGAGAGTCTGAAGCTGATCCAACAGAGTTACGAGCTCGGCGCTTCGAGCATGCTTGAAGTTCAGCAGGCCATGCAGACGGTGGCAACGGCCAAGGCCGCCGCCGTCCAGGCTTCTCGTTCGGTGGCACAGTACCGCAATGCATTGGCTACGCTCGTGGGCACCAAGGTTCCGGCAGAACTCGAACCTGAAGGTCTCAAGATGGATATCACGAAACCGCAGGTGTCGGTGGCTTCCAATATCCCGAGCGAAGTGTTGCTCGCTCGTCCCGATATCGCGTCGGCCGAAGCGGTTTTGCGTTCGGCCAACGCCAACATCGGCGTGGCGCGTGCGGCGTTCTTCCCGAGCATCACGCTGACGGGATCGGCCGGATCCATTTCGGGAGAACTCAACGAGCTTTTCAACGGCGGAACGCACACATGGAGCTTTGTGCCCAACATCACGCTTCCGATCTTTACGGGTGGCGCGAACATTGCCAATCTGCGTGCGGCTGAGGCCTATCAGAAGAAGTCAATTGCCGACTATGAGCTTGCCATTCAGACGGCATTCCAAGAAGTGGCCGATGCACTAGCCACCGAAGGTACGGTTGCCGACGAGCTTTTGGCTCAACAGCAGCTTGCCGCAGCAACGGCCGAAACGCTTCGTTTGAGCGAAGAGCGCTACAAAAATGGCGCCGACAGCTATCTGGAAGTGCTCGACAGCCAACGCTCGAACTTCTCGGCTCAACAGGCCGTGATCAACGCCCAGCTGTCGCGTGCCGCAAGCCTCGTAACGCTCTACAAAGTGTTGGGTGGCGGCTCGCAGCTTGAAGAGTCGGCTGAAACAACGCAGACGGCGGATGCGAAATGACGACAGCGGTATCCTGTGCGGCGGGCAATTTGCGGGAGCAAATTTTGTCCGCTGCCGCTTCGTGCTTTCGCGAGCGCGGCATCAAGGCGACAACGATGCAGGAAATCGCCAAGCGAGCCGGCATCAGCGTGGGCAATTTCTACAACTACTTTGACGGTAAAGACGCCATCATTGATGAGTTCGCACAACGAGAAGTTGCTCGCCTTGCTCGCGAAATCGACGAAATTGTCAATGGACGCGTTTCGCTGGAGGAGCAGCGGCGACAGTTTCGCGAGTCTTTGCGCAAACAGTTGGCAGTGCAACGCGCGCGTGTCAAAATTGAGATCATTGAAGAGGCGGCCAGAAACGGCTCCATGGGTGACATTGTCAAACGTTCGGATGCCCAGGTTCGGGAGTTGATCAAGAAAATGCACCGCAGCCGAGCTTCAGCGGATGTGTCCGATGAAGAAATTGAGGTGATGGTGGAAATGGATATGGCTCTCGTTGACGGCATGGCGTTTCGTTTGATTGCGCATCCGGAACTGGATGTGGATCGCATGATCAGCGCCATTGTGAAAACCGTCATCCGCTGATTCGGGAAGCTGCCTGCAGACGACTCTCTACTGAGAGAAACTGCTTGGTTTCTTTGATGAAAAGCACCGGTATCTCAAAAATATCGGTGCTTTTCACTGTGTCTGCACACCGGGAACCGAGGCAGCTGAGAAAATCCAACCTTGCGGGCTTTTTTGCGTCAATGGTCGCATCAAAGCCATTCGACTGATTTAACACGGAAAATTCTCATAACTTATGCTTGAGACAACCGCAAAGAAAAAGACGCCGATTTACAAGGTGCTGTACTTTCAGGTGATTTGCGCGATTGTGATCGGCGTTTTGCTCGGTCACTTCGCGCCGCATGTCGGCGAAATGATGAAGCCGTTTGGCGACGGCTTCATCAAGCTGATCAAAATGATCATTGCGCCGGTGATCTTCTGTACGGTCGTGACCGGTATCGCCGGTATGGAAGACATGAAAAAAGTGGGTAAAACGGGCGGTCTGGCGCTTCTTTACTTTGAGATTGTCTCCACCATTGCCCTGATCGTCGGCCTTTTTATTGTCAATGTCGTTCAGCCGGGCGTGGGCATGCACGTTGATCCGGCATCTTTGGACAGCAAAGCCGTCGAAGCATACACGAAGCCGGGCCAGATGCAGGGAACGGTGGACTTCCTTCTGCACATCATTCCTTCGACTGTCGTGGGCGCCTTTGCCGAAGGTGAAATTCTGCAGGTGCTTTTCTTCTCGCTGCTTTTCGGCTTTGCGCTGCACAAGATGGGCGGCCGCAATTCTCTCGTATTTGAAATCATTGACAAATCTTCGCGTGTGCTCTTCCAGATCGTTGGCATGATCATGCGCGTGGCTCCTCTGGGTGCGTTCGGCGCCATGGCCTTTACGATCGGTAAATACGGGCTCGACTCGCTGATTCCGCTGGCCGAACTCATGGGGACGTTCTATCTCACCTGTCTGCTTTTCATTTTTGTGGTGCTGGGCCTGATCTGCCGTTGGCACGGTTTTTCCATTTTGCACTACATCATGTACATCAAGGAAGAACTCCTGATTGTGCTGGGCACCAGTTCTTCGGAATCGGTTTTGCCGCGCATGATGGACAAGATGGAAAAGGCAGGCGTGACAAAGTCGGTGGTTGGTCTGGTGATTCCGACGGGCTATTCCTTTAACTTGGACGGCACGGCGATTTATCTGACGATGGCCGCCGTCTTTATTGCACAGGCTTGCGACGTGCAGATGACGCTTGTTCAGCAGCTCACGCTTTTGGCTGTGCTGTTGCTCACCAGCAAGGGCGCCGCAGGTGTCACCGGTTCGGGATTTATCGTGCTGGCAGCCACGCTTTCGGCCGTGGGTCATGTTCCGGTGGCCGGTCTTGCTCTGATTCTCGGCATCGACCGCTTCATGTCGGAGGCGCGAGCCATCACCAACATGATCGGCAACGGTATTGCCTGCATCGTGGTTGGTCACTGGTTGAAGGAAGTCGATAACGATGTCTTGAAAAAGACATTGGGGTCTTCGGTATCCAAAGAAATTGAGCATGCCGAAGACAACGTACGCGATGATCCAGAAACGATCGGTGTGCCTGCCGATATGCACGAACGCGCCGAACATCTCGACGAGACGCATTACGGCAAGGAACATCCAAACAAGTAGTGACTGACTGACGGTAATGATCGAATCACGCAAAAGAGCCGCCTTAGACGCGGCTTTTTTGCATCTGGAAGTTCAGCAAGACGATTGTGTGTGAACGGTCTTTATGCGTGTACGTGCGCGTCACCCGATTGGGCGTGACGACGGTATAGCCGCTTCGCTCGAAGAAGGTTCGCGCGGTCAGAGAGGCGTAGACGGTAAACGTGGAAACGGAGCGCTCAACAGCGGCCTGCGCTTGTGCGAGAAGTGCGGATCCGATGCCTTCTCCCTGCCGGTGAGCTGCAACAAAAAGGCGGTCGATAAGGCCGGTTTGAGGTTTGCAGTCGACAAAACCCGTAAGCGCTCCGTTGTCGTCGATGGCCACAAATGCAACTTTTCCGGTGAAGGAGTCGAGCCACATGTCGGGCGTCATATCTTCTTCGCGCAACCAGGCGGCGACTTCTTCTTCGGAATAGTCGCGGCGGTTGACGGTTTTGACGGTATGGCGGAAAAGCGCGAGCGTGGGCTCGGCGTCGGCAGCGGTAAACGGACGGATTCGCATGGCTTGAAACGCAAACGGCAGCGAAGAGACGCTGCCGTTTTGCGAAAATCCCAAGGAGAAGATTATTACTTCAGACGAACCGGAATGAAGATGCGGCCGTCACGGCGCTGCACCAACACACGCAGGTTCTTGTTCTTTTCGAGAACACGTGCCAGGTCGTCGGTCTTCTTGATCTTAACGCCGTTGACGTTGACGATGATATCGCCTTCACGGATGCCGGCCTTGCGGGCGGCACCCGTCGATTCGGTAACGAGCAGACCTTCGGTTTCAGCCTTGGCTTTTTCCTCATCGTTGAGAGGACGCACTGTTACGCCGAGCTTGTTGGCGGCAGCAGTCTTGGAAGCGTTCGACGAAGCGCTCTCGTTGGGGGCTTCCTCAACTTTGACGTCAAGCGTCATGTCCTTGTTGTTGCGAATGATGGAAAGTTTGGCGATCGAGCCCGGGGCCATACTGCCGATGATGACCGGCATGTCGACGCTGTCGTCAATGGCCTTGCCGTTAACGGCTGTAATGATGTCACCTTCCTGCAGACCGGCTTTTGCTGCAGGACCGTCTTTTTCAACCTGGCTCACGATAGCGCCTTTAGGAGCCTTCATGCCGAAACTTTCCGCAAGATCCTGCGTGACGCTCTGGATCACCACGCCGATACGGCCGCGTGTGACCTTGCCGTTTTTCACGAGTTGATCCTTGATCTGCATGGCCAGGTTGCTCGGAATGGCAAACGAAAGGCCCATGAAGCCGCCCGAAGTGGAGAAGATCTGGGAGTTGATGCCCACGACTTCGCCCTTCATGTTAAAGAGCGGGCCGCCGGAGTTGCCCGGATTGACGGCTACGTCGGTTTGGATGAAGGGAACGTACTGATCGCTCGGCAACTTACGGCTCTTGGCGGACACAATGCCGGAAGTGACCGTGTTGTCCAGACCGAAGGGGCTACCGATGGCGGCCACCCATTCGCCGACCTTCAGTTCGTCGCTGTTGCCCATTGTGAGGTAAGGCAAATCCTTGGCTTCGATCTTGACGACGGCGATGTCGGTCTTGGCATCAGAACCGAGCACTTTGCCCGTGAATTCACGATTGTCGGTGAGACGCACTTTGATTTCGTCGGCGCCGTCAACAACGTGGTGATTGGTAAGAATCAGACCGTCGGCACTGATGATGAAGCCCGAACCTGTGCCGCGGCGTTCAGGTTCCTGACGGGGACCGCCGCCAAAGGGGAAGGGAAAGCCAAAGCGGCGGAAGATTTCCGCGTGGCGTTCGTCAAAGCCAAACGGGTCGGCGCCTTCAACGACGCGGGCTTCGCGCACGGTGGAAATGTTCACGACGCCCTTGCCGTACTTTTCAACGAGCTGAACGAAGTCGGGCAGTTGAGTCGTGGCGACGGTTGCCTGCGGAGCCAGGCCGCTGGCAACGGCGGGCGTCGCGGACAAAAGAGCGCCGGAAAAAGCAATGGCGGCAGCAGCGATCACTGCGGCGGGCTTAAGCGTTTTGGTGAACATTTTCTTTTGTTACTCCGGTATCGAATTTTTGTGGCGAACAGTCGGGCGCGCAAATCAATCCGAGGGCTTCGGTCGCGCTCTGGCTTCAGTCGTCAATTGTTTTTCAAGTTGCGGCAAACAATAAAGGAAAAAGGCGTCGGTGAATGTGGGGAACTGTGGCCGTCGGGTTAAATTTGTAACAAGGCACGCATCTCGCTTCGGGTTTCTCACAATTTGACGGCCTGATTGGGAGCCGGACACAGCGGAATGCGAACCAAGAACTGGGCGCCGAATCCTTCGGGCTCGCCGTCGTGCGGCGGACGAACAAAGCCGTCGTTGATCGTAATGGTGCCGTTGTGCATTTGCACGATGCGGCTGACAATGGCAAGCCCTAAACCGGTGCCGGACACTTTGGTGCCGAGCGCGCGATAAAAGCGCTCAAAGACGCGGGTTCGTTCTTCGGGAGCGATGCCCGGACCGTTGTCGGTCACTGTAATAACGGCATGACAATCGCCGTCGTCCCGCACGGCGACTTCAATGCGGCCTCCTTCAGGGGTATAACGAATGGCATTGTCCGTAAGGTTGGTGATCATCAGCCCAATGGCATCCTTCATGCCGAGCATGGTGACATCGGTGCAGTTATGCGTGAGCGTGATGCCTTTGGCTTCGGCCGACACGGAGAGCTCTTCGACCGAAGCTTGCGCCACGGCCGCCAGATTGAATTCGCTCATGGGCTTGTCGTGGGCATCCGGATCAAGGCGCGCGATGGTCAAGAGCTGCTGGACAAGCCGCGTGGCGCGTGCTACGCCCTCTTGAAGGCGGGAGGCGTACTTTGCACGCGTTTCCGGATCTTTGGCACGGGATAAAAGCTGTGCCTGAAGTTTGATGGCTGCCAGAGGTGTGCGCAGTTCATGGGCGGCGTCGGAAGCAAAGCGCTGTTGGGCGCTTAACGAATCGCCCAGACGGCTCATCAGCGAATTGATGGCATCAACGAGGCTCTTTAATTCGTAGGGCAGCCCTTCGGTGTCGATCGGCGTCATGCTTGAGGGCGATCGTTTCGCAACGGCGCGTGCGGTTTTGTTTAAAGGCTGCAGCGCCTGTACGATCACAAACCAGATGGCAATCGCCAAAAACGGGATCAGGATAAACATCGGCTGCACGATGTTCATCGCTGAAGAGACTGCCAAGCGATCGCGCACGTCCATGGGCTGCGCGACCTGAACGATCTTGGTGCCGACCGTGGCGGTGAACTGACGCCATTGGGTGCCGGACTCGTCCTTGATGTCGCTAAAGCCTACGCTTTCAGCTAAAGGCAACGCATCGGTGCGACGCGACAGGTAAACACGGTTGGTGGAGGCATCGTAGATCTGCACCAAAAAACGCATCTCTGGGGACTGTCCCACGAGGATCGTGTGTTTGATGTCGTTGTCGCCGCGCTCGATCAGTTCAAGTGCGGTATGCCGGAGTTGCTCGTCGAAGAGACCTGAGAGCTCGGAGCGGGTGGAGTGATAAGTGGCCCAAGAGGCCACAAGTCCGGCGACGATGAGAGCCGAAACGAGCGTAAGCACGATTCGGCTACGGATGCTGGCGGCCATGCGATGCTAGGTCTCGAGTAGGTAGCCCACACCGCGAACGGTCTTGATGGCGCTGTCCGAGAGCTTCTTGCGCAGGTGGTGGATGTGCACTTCGATCGTGTTGGAGCCCACCGCCGAATCCCAGTCATAGAGTTTTTCTTCGAGTTGCCCGCGCGAGAGCACAACGCCTGCGCGATCGGCCAGAGCGACCAGAAGAGCATATTCCTTGGAGGAGAGCAGCACAGGTTCGCCGTTGTAGAACACTTCGCGGGTTTCGGGCTTGATAAGAAGCTTGCCGCGCTCAATTGTGGGCTCGCTGCGGCCTGCGGAACGGCGCAGCAGCGCGCGGATACGCGCGGAGAGCTCGTCAAGATCAAACGGCTTGATCAGGTAGTCGTCAGCGCCGGCGTCCAACCCTTTGACACGGTCGGACACGGTATCGCGGGCCGTCGTCACGAGCACCGGCGTGTGAATGCGGCGCGAGCGCACTTCTTGCAGTACGCTGATGCCGTCTTTGCCAGGCAGACCCAGATCCAGAATGACAAGAGAAAACGGAGTGGTACGCAGAGCGATCAGAGCGGAATTGCCGTCCTGCACCCAGTCGACGGCATAGCCTTCGGCTTTGAGCCCGTCGACGACGCCTTCGCCGATCATTTGATCGTCTTCAACCAGAAGAATTCGCATCGTTGGTTACTTTCGTGTCATGCGCGATACGGATGTGATTTTTGCGGACACAAAAACACCCCGCATCGGCGGTAAAAAAGAAGTTGCCAAATCATAACGCGAAAGCGGTCTGCTTCGCCTGTCGAACTTTGTCTGATGCAGTCTAAACGTTCCATGTGGAACATCTCCGTACAGACGTGGAAATCATTTGGGAAATCCACGGGAAAACGCTTGAATGATGGACAGATCAAAGAACCATGAAATCGAAGAAAAAGCGCTTGTAATAAAATCGAAAAATTAGCGCCACAAAATACGACATTCCGTTCGTATTTCATTAGCCATGATGGAGAAAAAAGTGACTGAAAGCGACGCAGAAAAAGTTCAACAACAAGCGGTGCAGCCGGAGGTTCCGACTCCTGACCAAAAGCAAGAATCGACGACGGCAGCCCCTAAGGCAAATCCGGTCAAGCGTAGCCGTAAGACGGTAATAAAAAAGGCGACCGCCCCGGCTAAAAAAACGACCAAGGTTGCCAAGGAAGAAAAAGCGCCGGTGGCGGTCGACCTTGACAGCCCGTCGCTCTACACCAACCGTGAAATCAGCTGGATCGAATTTGACCGTAAGGTTCTGGAAACGGCTGAAGACCGAAAAGTGCCGCTGCTTGACCGTGTCAAGTTCCTGGCGATCTTCTTTAACAACCTCGATGAGTTTTACATGGTGCGCGTCATGAACCTGCAGCGTCAGGCGCGCAGCAACGTGTTGCCGACGGGCCCCGACAAGATGCCGCCCGCCAAGCAGCTTATCGAGATTCGACGCCGTGTGGGTGAGTTGCTCGACGAAGCCGAGGAGCTGTGGCTCAAAGAGCTCAAGCCCGCGCTTGAAAAGAAGGACGTGCACTTCATCACCTATGACGAACTCACCGGTGTGCGTCGTCAGATGGTCGACAAGTATTTTGAAACCGAAATCTTGCCCGTTTTGACTCCGCAGGGTGTGGATGCCGGACGCCCCTTCCCGATGATTTCGAGCCGCAGCATCAATTTCGTGATTGAGCTGCGCAGCACCGACCCGAGCGACGAGAAATCCTACTTCGCGCGTCTCAAGAATCCGAACAACGTGCCGCGTTTCCTCTTTGTGCCCAAGGATTTGACGGGCGAAGAGACGGTTGACTTTGCTTCGGGTGACGGCGACATCCTTATGATGGAAGATCTGGTCGCCAATCGCATGGGGATGTTGTTCCCGGGCTATAAGGTGAAGAACTACGGCATGTTCCGCGTCACGCGCAACACCGACGGAGAGATTGAGGAAGACGAGGCCGACGATCTGTTGGCTGCCGTGCGCGACTATGTCGAGCAGCGCCGTTTCGGCTCTATCGTGCGTGTGGAATTGGCGCGCGGCATGCCGCTTGCCCTTCAGGATTTCCTGATCAGCCATTTGGACGTGCACCCGTCTCAGGTGGTGCGCCTGAAGATGCCGCTGGCGTTCAATGATTTCATGCGCTTGATGAAGATTGACAAGCCGGCGTTGAAGTACCCGCCTTTCCGTGCCAATACGCCCAAGCCTTTCGATCCGGAAGAGGATCTTTTTGCTGAAATTCGCGAACGCGATCTGATGGTGTTTCACCCCTACGACAGCTTCGGCTGCGTGTTGCGCTTCCTGCGTCAGGCGGCGGTGGATCCGGACGTTGTGGCCATCAAGCAGACGCTTTATCGCTGCGGCAGCGATTCGCCCGTCGTGCGTGCGTTGCTGGAGGCTCGCCGCCGTGGCAAGCAGGTGACGGCCGTGGTCGAACTCAAAGCTCGCTTTGACGAAGAGCAGAACATCAACTGGGCAGAAGAGCTTGAACGCGCCGGTGTTAACGTTGTCTACGGTTTTGCCGGGTTGAAGATTCATGCCAAGCTCTGCTTGGTTGTGCGCCGTGAGCCCAAAGGCATGCGTCGCTATGCGCATATCGGCACGGGCAACTACAACGCGTCTTCAGCAAAGATCTACACCGATCTGGGACTCTTTACCGCACGAGACGACATCTGCAGCGATGTGCAGGATCTCTTTAACGTGATGACCGGTTTCGGAGTGATCGACAACTACCGCCGTATTTTCGTTTCGCCCAATCACCTGCGCGCCAACATCACGCGTCTGATCCGGGAGGAAGCGGAAATTCACCGGACCAAGGGCGGCGGCCGCATCATCATGAAGTGCAACCAACTCGTGGACCAGGGCATCGTGCGCGAGCTCTACGAAGCCAGTCGCGCCGGTGTCAAGATCGAATGTGTGGTGCGCGGCATCTGCTCGCTGCGCCCCGGCATTAAGAACGTGTCCGAAACGATTAGCGTGCACTCGATTGTGGGCGAATTGCTCGAACACGCCCGTATCTACTACTTCGAGCACGGCGGCGAACCCGTGATGTACGTGGGCAGTGCCGACATGATGACGCGCAACCTGAATGGTCGCATCGAAGTGCTCACGCCGGTACTCGACAAAAAGCTCATGGATAATATCCTCAAGCAGATCGTCAATCCGCAGCTTGCCGACAACACGCATGCTTGGGAGCTCCTGAGTGACGGCAGCTACAAGAAGATCAAGCGCGAAGCGGGGGTTGCAGCGATGGATTCGCAAAGCCACATCAAGCGCGTGCTTAATCTCCTGAAGCGGTAAGCCGACGCTGAAAGCGCCAAAAGAAACTCCCCGACGGAAATTTCGCCGGGGAGCTTTTTTTAGGTGGGCCCGTCGGAGATGGACCAGAGGCAGCCGATTAACGGTCGTGACCGCGTTCGGCGTTGGAGTACTTCTTGTTGGTCTGTCCCTTGACCGGAACGGTGTCAAATGCGCAGATGCGCTTGCCGCTCGTGTAGGTATACAGATACGTATCCCAGACGGCGCCGGCCATCATGTACTTGGTCAGATCCTTCTGCGAGAAGCTGATCACCAGATCGGTCTTACCGTCGCCGTTGACGTCTTTCTTTTCAAAAGCCTTCGGTTTGGCCAGATTGCTCATGACAACGGCGGCAACCGTGGAGGCGCGGCTTGGGCCGGCAAAGGTCTTGTCTTTGTCGATGGTCGTGGCATCCAGCAAAGTGTCCGACAGCAGCGCAATCTTGACGTTGGCGTCGCTCTTGGGATCCAATTCCTTGGCAAGGACGACAATCTTGTGCGGTGCAATCGAAGCAAGGTTGCGATCGACGGCACCCTGAGCTTCCTGCATCTTTTGCACGTTGAAGTTGTGCAGGATGTCAAGCGCTTTCTGTTTGGAAACCTTCATGGCCGCCTTGGCTTGGGCATGAACGGCAGCGCGATCGCCCATCCAGCCGTCTTCGAGCGTCTTGATCATGTCCCGCGTGGGCATCTGATCGCCCCATTGATACTCAAGCACGTTGGCGTGATTGATAAACGGAGTGGATGCGAATTCGGCGTGGTAGCTAAAACGCTTGTCCTGAGCGTTGAATTGCTCGGCGGTGGCTTCCTGCCAGGTCATGAAATTGGCGTTGGCAGCCGGTTTGGCCAACGGATATCCCGGAACGTAAGGCGTTTCGCACGGACGAGCGTAGGCGCGGAAGGCCGTGATGAATTCGGGATCCGGATCCAATTCGAAGACGACCGATTCGTGAGAAGTCGGACGGCATGTGCCGAAGCCGTTATGGTGGTACCAGCCCGGATCGTCGCCGATGGTCGGTTCGTGCAGACGCAAAATGGCCTTGACGTCGTCAACGCTGAATTTGCGATCAGGTGTGACGCTGTACGGGAACTGTTCCGGATCGGTGATCTTCTTGCCGGTGATGTAGTTCCAGGCAAGCTCGTTGCGGCTGCGATTGTATTCGGCAGCGCGTCTTTCCGGCGGCTGAACGGCCAGACGGTAGTTGAAGTCGTTGTAGACGCCTGCCTTGGCTGGCTTGTAGCGGCCGTTTTGGATCGAACGCTCAATCAGTCCGGGAGCGACGATGACGTTTTTTGTGTCGGTGGCGTCCACTTTGCCGATCATGAAGTTGTTCGGGATGTAAACGATTTCATTGTCCTGAACGCGGCGCGCCACCCAGGTGTTGCCCTTGTGAATGGCGATCTGCCAGGCTTCGTTTTTGTCTGCCACCGTGTAGGTGCGGCCTTCGGAGAAGTAGCCGTATTCGCCGAGCAGTTTGATGGCGATGTCGATGGCTTCTTTA
>ULXO01016606.1_pt1 | contig 18999 bp, 16 predicted proteins | sample 1961391 | NCBI WGS metagenome assembly ULXO01 (sample SAMEA4835841, study PRJEB28245) | human gut metagenome | biome: gut microbiome; material: fecal sample | place: Denmark | collected 2008 | reverse complement strand
CGGAATTACGGAAAACAAAAAAAGTGCCAACGAACACTTGATACAAACGAATTTCTGAATCTGCTTTCTTTTTCACCCAAACAATGGTAAAATAAAAAAAGATTGCTTTGAGAAAGAAGGTATGGGGGATTGAAATATAATGTAGATGAAATACAAAAGAATATGCATATACGACAGGTGGAAGGAATTGGAGACAGGCTGGAAGAGGACATTCGCAATATATTGAACCGTGCAGGTATCTATTTTCGTATTTTCAGCCGTGCGAAGACACCATTTTCCATTGCACAGAAATTAGAAAAACCGGGGTATGGATTTGGGGAACACGACAAGAAGATGCAGGATCTAATTGGACTGCGTGTCGTTGTGTATTATCAGGATGATATGGATATTGTGCGGACGATTTTGGAGAAAACATTTCGGCAGGTGGGCGAGTGGTCTAAAACGGACAATACCGAAGAAGAATTTAAGGCATCTAAGTTAAATGGCGTGTTCTGGGTGCCGGAAGAATATCAGCGTGTCTATAATGGAGACATTAGTTTTCTGCCGATTGATGCGACGTTTGAAGTTCAGCTTCGCACCATTTCTTTCGAGGGATGGCATGAGATTGAACACGATATGCGTTACAAATCACCGTATGGTGATGATTTTTGGCGCGAGGATTTGTCAAGGACCTTAAACAGCGTTCTTGCCAATCTGGAACTTTGTGACTGGACGACATTAAATGTATTTGAAAAGCTGGCAGATTATCATTATACCGAGCGAAAGTGGGAAATGATGCTTAAGGCAAAATTCCGCCTGCGGTTTGATTTAGAGCCATTGGCAGAAGAAATCTGTCAATTTTTGGATGAAAATGAAGAAGCAGCTTACTGTCTGTACCGATGTAACAGACCGGAAGTATTGTTTGCACTGCTTCGAGATGGTTACCATGAAAAAATTACTTACAATTTAATAGTAAAAGTCATTAATGATTCCGTAGCGGATTACGAGCCAAAGTTAAAACGCAAACTTGCGAAAATATGTCATGACATATTAAAGGTAGAGAAGCCTCAGCGAAACGAAAGACTGGAACTGAATCCTTTGGATGTGACGCCTTCATTCCAGCTAAAAGTGACTTTGTCGCATGACCCGCAAAGAGATTTAAATGAAGAATTTTTAACGGCGGTGAAATTCATTGCCGGATGGGCACAGGGACGGCTGCAGAATATTGTGGAAGGAATACCGGATACACCGATTGATTATGAATACCATGAAGCAGGATATTATTTACAAATACTAGGGAATATAAGCCTTGGATTTTATAAACTTACATTTGAGCACGCGGATGCGGAGCGTAAAGGAGTGGTATGGCGTACTAAGGTGATTTTGGAGCGAAGCGACTATATTCGTATGAAAGTGGATTGTGATTATTGTCATAATCCGGACCGTTTGATTCGTGACAGTTTTAACAAACCTCGTTTTGTAGATGAAATTTTTAGAAAGATTGGTTATACAGATGTGATTCCAATGATGACAAAGCCTCATAAAGTAGAAAAAATGAAGGAAATTGAGATGTTGAGTGAATTTATCGCAGACCATTCGCGTACACTGCCGGTTATTCTGGCTGTGGAAGAAGAGGACTCCGAGCGTCAGATTAATATTAATCGTTTGGCTGAGACGGTAGGCACTTACGCTCACGTATTTCTTCTTAGTAAAAAGGCAATTCCGATGATGGTGGAAAAATCAGACTATACGACAGAGGAACTGACCGGTGCTGTATGGGTGACATTTCAAAACGGTGAAGACAAATTTTATACGAGGGAGCGTATTGCAAACAGTCGGTTCGATTTTAATAAGTATGCGTTCGATTCCGGAAACGTTTACGAAAAAGCATTCAGACACAAATTAGTGCGCCTGATAAAGGAAAAGAATTGTTAAATGATTTACATCAAATTTACCTGAATTTTGCGCGTTGTTGCTTGACAAATAAAATGTACCTGCTATATAATTGAGACGGTATTATATTATTATTTAATCTGATTTATCACAGATTGAGTTTGAAAAGAAAAGGAGAGTAAAAGATGAAAAAAGGTATCACGAAAATTTTATCCGCATGTGTCTTTGCATTTGTTGTTTTCCTTGCAGCGGGAACGCAGAGTAAAGCAGCAGTGAACATGGGTGTAAAGCAGACTGGTGCAGGAAGTAGTTACGTGGATTTGGCATGGAATGCCCAGCTTGGAGCCGGACACTACCATACACAGTTTAGCCAGGATGGAAAAAACTGGATCGATATGGAATACAGTTCATCACCAAGTGATTCGGTATATAATTTAACACAAGGTGCCAGCTATTATGCACGTGTCGTGGCATACAATGGTAGTCACTATTCGGGAACTCATGTGATGGTCGGTGTTTCTGAGACGGCTATCGTATCGACAAAACCGACGGAGGTTACCGGATTAACACAGACAGCAGCAGGTGTGAATTCAGTTTCCATGTCATGGAATGCATCTGCAGGAGCAGCTTCTTATGTGATTTATGGGTATATTAACTACAATTGGACACAGATTGGTACATCAGCAACAAATTCTGCAACGATTACCGGTGTTGCTGCAACGACATCTACCAAATTTTCAGTAGCTGCTGTGAAAAATGTGACCGGCGGCACAGTAACCGGTGACCAGTGCAGTGGTGTAGAGATGAAAGCGATTCCGATTAAAGTAAGCCGGATTGCTATGCAGTATTATTGGGATTCGCTGAAAAAAGCAAAATATATCTGGACAGATGTAAACAATGCGGATGGTTATCAGTATGAAGTGAAATCTGCAAATGGCAAAAAGACATATTTCAGAGCTACATCAACAAGTTCTTACACCTATGTAAAACCATTTCCAAGAGGAATTTTCGTAAAAGCCCGTGTAAGAGCTTATGTGACTGTTGGAAATAAAGTTTATTATGGTGCATGGTCTCCATATACATATCATGCATCCAGTAAGAAAGTAACGGCAAAACGCAGCAGTAATGGTAAAAAGATTTATTTGAAATGGAAGAAAGTTTCCGGTGCCAGCGGTTATCAGGTATATGTATCCACAAAATCAAATGGTGGATTTAAGAAAGTGAAATCCTTAAGCTCAAAGAAATCCAGTTATACGATTACAAAGTGTGGTAAGAAGAAACTGAAAAAAGGAAAAAGATATTATATTCAGTTGAGATACCAGACAAAGGTCGGTAAGAAAAAAGTATCCAGTAAAATCGTAAGCAGTGCTACGGTATACTAAAAAATAAAAGCGAAACGGGAAACCCTAAAGAGCTTTATGCTTCTTGCGGTTTCCCGTTTTTTTTGTTATGATAAGATTGACTATAAACTATAAAGGAAGTGTTTGGGATGACATCAAGATTGTTTTACCACAAGCAGACAGGGGCGCCTGTACAGATTATTGCAAGAGCCCAGACAAAGCCTACTTATCAGGAAGTAATCTGTTATCAGGAATTGACAAAACCCTATGACCATTTTGTTATGGAAAAACGGCAGTTTTTTGCTGAGTATGTAAAAGAATTTGCAGAATTGCCACTGGTTGGAAGAAAACAGATTGAAAAAAGAGAAGATCTGCCGAATAAGCAGCCAAGAATTTCTAAGGGAGAAATTATGGATGACGAGCCGGCAGAAGCCGAGAAACCGGAAGAAGCAAAAGAACCGGAAGTGCCGGAGGCAATTCAGAAGATGCTTGCCTTCTTGGATGCAGAATCGTGTCATGAGAAAATTCGGATTTTGGAAGAAATGCAGGATGATTTAACAGAGCACATTTTGAATAATATTGCCGTGAGTCTGGATTTGTCGTTAGAGGATGACGAAGACGGATTCGAGAGAATTATGGCGGAACTTCGTATGAGAGAAAAATATGAAAGTAACCGGGGAGACAGACTGTGAGTAATTACCGCATAAAAATACAGTATGATGGAAGCCGTTACCGTGGATGGCAGAGGCAGCAGGGAGAAAAAAATACGATTCAGGGACGGATTGAACAAGTGCTGTCAAAGCAGATGGGATTTCCTGTGACAATTGATGGAGCCGGACGTACGGATGCAGGTGTGCATGCCAAAGAGCAGGTTGCAAATTTTCGTTTAAATACAGAAAAAACAACGCAGCAATTGCAGGATGTGTTAAATGAATATTTACCGGAAGATATACGGATACTGAAAGTAGAAGAGGCGGGCGAACGATTTCACAGCCGTCTCAATGCAACCGGAAAAGTATACGAATACTGCCTTTGCAAAAAGGACGGATTTGACGTATTTGGCAGAAAGTACATGTGGCAGATGGACAAAGAATTGGATGTCATGCGGATGAAACAAGCGGTGGAAAAACTTGTCGGCGAGCACGATTTTAAAGGGTTTTGCACCAAAGCCTCACGTAAAAAGTCGACCGTACGAAATTTGTACGACATCACGATAACGGAGGATGAAAATCGGATTTATCTGACCTTTTATGGCAGTGGTTTTTTGTACAATATGGTCCGTATTTTAACGGGAACTCTTGTCGAGGTTGGCATGGGCGAAAGAATGGCAGAATCGATTGATGAAGTATTTGCAAAGAAAGAACGTGCGCTTGCGGGCGTGACGGCACCTGCGAAAGGGCTTACGTTGGTGCGGGTTCTTTATGATTAAAAAGACGGGAGGCATTGGATGAGACGAATGGAATTTAAAATGGAGCGTCCGAATCTCGTAAAAGAAGGAGACGAGGTCACCATTACTGAAGGTGTTTTGCCAAGTGCTTATTATTACACAATTAATCCGGCAGTTGCGATGTCCGGAAACTATATATTCAGGGAGCGGCTGCAGTCGCGGACAGGCATTGTGCAGGAAATAAAGCACACGGAAAAAGGATTTTACGTTGTAGTAGAGTTTGATGAGGAAGACGTCTGAAAAAACACCGTAGAAAAATCTGCGGATATTATGAATAGAAAGGAAAATGAAAATGGAACGTAAAAATGCATGGAAAGAATATACAGAAGCAGAAGTTTCTGAATTAGAAAAATTGAATGAGTCATACAGAAAGTTTCTGGATGCCGGAAAGACGGAGCGCGAATGTGTGAAACAGGCGGTTGTGATGGCGGAAGCAGCCGGATATCGCGACTTAAAAAAAGTGATAGAGGAAGGAAAACAGGTGAAAGCCGGCGACAAATTGTATGCTGTTAATATGAAGAAATCGCTTGCTTTGTTTCAGATAGGAAAACAGCCCCTTGAAAAAGGAATGGCAATCTTAGGAGCACATATTGATTCACCGCGTCTGGATATCAAACAGAATCCACTGTATGAAGATACCGAACTTGCTTATCTGGATACACATTACTATGGCGGTATCAAAAAATACCAGTGGGTAACGCTGCCGCTTGCGATTCATGGCGTGATTGCAAAAAATGACGGAACAATTGTAGATGTGTGCATTGGTGAAGATGAAAATGATCCGGTATTCTGTGTGACGGATTTGCTGATTCATCTGGCTGGTGAAAACATGGAGAAAAAAGCCAACAAAGTCATTGAGGGAGAAGCCCTTGATATTTTAGTGGGAAGCCGCCCATTAAAAGGTGCAGAAAAAGAGGCGGTCAGCAAACAGATTCTTTCTATTTTAAAAGAAAAATATGATATGGAAGAAGAAGACTTCCTTTCGGCAGAACTGGAAGTGGTACCGGCAGGAAAATCACGTGAGTCTGGTCTGGATGCCAGCATGATTATGGCGTATGGACAGGATGACCGTGTCTGCGCTTATACCTCTTTGGTGGCAATGCTAGAGGTGGAAAATACGGAATACACAACCTGCTGCCTGCTTGTAGACAAAGAAGAAATCGGCAGTGTCGGTGCGACCGGCATGCGCTCCCGTGTCTTTGAAAATACAGTAGCAGAAGTGCTCTCTGTGTGCGGACAGTATTCAGACCTTGCCCTTCGCCGATGTCTTGCAAATTCAAAAATGCTCTCATCGGATGTAAGCGCCGCATTTGACCCGGTTTATGCATCCGCTTATGAAAAGAAAAATGCAGCTTACTTTGGACGCGGTATGGTATTTAACAAATTTACCGGTTCCCGCGGAAAATCGGGAAGTAATGATGCAAATGCCGAATTTATGGCACAAATCCGTGGTATCTTAAAAGATGCCAAGGTGGCTTATCAGACGGCCGAACTTGGAAAAGTAGATATCGGTGGCGGTGGAACCATTGCTTATATTATGGCGCTGTATGGCATGGATGTCATTGACTGCGGCGTTGCCGTTCTCAATATGCATGCACCGTGGGAAATTACAAGCAAAGCTGATGTTTATGAAACGAAAAAAGGCTATGTAGAATTTTTGAATCGAATTATGTAGTTTTCAATGAAAGAGTAAAGGAAACAAAAGAATGATAAAAAACAGACTGCGGTTTGCAGGCGTGGGAATTATAGGAAGTATTCTGGCACTGGTGCTTATTTTGGCACCGGTGCCTTCTCATGCCAAAGAAAAGGCAAAAGATGCCGGTTCGGTTGCGGCATTGGAGAAAAAAATGCTGGCGAAATCTACAAAGAAAATCTCATTTCGACAAGGGAAAATTCGCAGCACATCAGGAAAAGTATGGAAAAAGGGAAAGAAAATTAAAAAGAGTGAAAAAATACTTTCCATAAAAAAGAAAGGCTGGTACACACTCTGCGTCACAACAACCTCAGGGAAAAAGAAATTGACGCATTTGTATTTTGAAAAGAAAAAATATGAAATCACGATAAATCAGACGGTACATAAATCGGTGGGATATTATTATATTGCCTCACAGGATAAAAAAGAGCTTGTCATGGAAGTGAAGAATTCTTCCATGGCAGAAAATGCTGCGGTTTCTCTGTGGACCAAGGGCGACAATGCCTGCCGTATGTGGAAGGTTGAAAGTGCCGGCGGTAAAAAGATTCGCCTGAAAAATGAAAACAGCAGTCTTTATCTTACTTATCATAAAGCGTCAAATTCGCTGGTGCAGAAAAAATATAGTAAAAAAGATAACAATCAGATATTTTCCCTTTATCAGGGAAGTGGGGGAAGCACGTATCTGAAGTGTGTCGGAGCCAAGGCGTTTGTATGTGCCGAGGGAAATACGCTTACGTTAGGTACACGGAAAAGAAATAAAAAATGGCGTTTTGTCTGGGAGAAAATCGCAAAACCGACACCGGCAGCATTTGTTTCCGGTGCCACATACCCGGCAAGACTGTTAGTGGGACATGCTTTTACACTGAAAGGGATGATTGCTTCCAGATATTCAATTTCCTTATTTAGTGTTTCGGTATATGACAAATCGGGAAAGGTTATGCTGCAAAAGAAATGGAATGGAGACAGTTGCTTTGGAACGGTTTCTACTGCCGATTCGGCTATTACATTTGGTAAACTGACAGAGGGAACGTACCGTTATCTTGTAGCCATCCGTGATGTGACAAAAACAGACATCATATTGATTAACCGGGAATTTACTGTAGGGGCTTTATCGGGTGGAAGCAATATGACACTTTCTTATGACGCAGCAAAGATAGCGGCAGTCGGGTACCAGAGCAATGGAACGGCGCTTGAGAAAAAGGCGTGTGCTTCGTATGCACTTGCATACTGTAATGCTATTTTGACCGGTACGGTAACAAGTCCACACAGTTATTGGAGTAGTTCTACAAATGTAGACTGCGTGTGGAGCAAAGGTGGCTATACGACGAAATCTTACGTTTCAGAGGCAGCTGTTTTGCAGGCGGCATACAATGAATTAATGGCAGGAAAACCTTCTATTCTTCACGTAACCGGAAATACACCACAGCACTGGATAACGATCATCGGCTGTAAAAAGACAGGGGGTGGCAGCGGGATTTCAGTGTCTGATTTGGTGGCGATTGACCCATGGGATGGAAAAGTCATTACCGTTTCTGACAAATATAAGGTAAAAACTTCGTATCGCCTTGGTGTAAAAAGTTGATTCAGTCGTTTCAGAGGGGATGAAACGGACAGACGACACTGGAAATGGGGAAGATTGTACTTTATAATGAAGAAAATAGTTGACAACAAAGAGCGGATAGGATAGTATAGATACATACAGAACATCCGTTCGGATAATCAGGAGGGTATGAACATGCAGAAAGATCCAAATAAGGTAAAAGCGCTGGAGGCAGCGATTGCACAGATTGAGAAAAATTATGGACAGGGTTCGATTATGAAACTGGGAGATACCAGACACATGCAGGTAGAGTCAGTACCGACCGGTTCTTTGAGTTTAGATTTAGCACTGGGAGTTGGTGGTATTCCGAAGGGACGTATCGTGGAGATTTACGGTCCGGAGTCCAGTGGTAAGACGACGGTTGCGCTTCATATGGTAGCAGAAGTGCAGAAGCAGGGTGGTATCGCAGGGTTTATTGATGCGGAGCACGCACTTGATCCGATTTATGCAAAGAATATTGGAGTAAATATTGATGAGCTTTATATTTCCCAGCCGGACAGTGGAGAGCAGGCGATGGAAATTACAGAGACGATGGTACGTTCCGGAGCAGTGGATATTGTAATTGTGGACTCGGTGGCTGCTTTGGTTCCAAAACAGGAGATTGACGGTGAAATGGGAGATTCTCATGTGGGATTGCAGGCCCGCTTGATGAGCCAGGCACTTCGTAAATTGACAAGTGTAATTAACAAATCAAACTGTACCGTTATCTTTATCAACCAGCTTCGTGAGAAGATTGGTGTCATGTTTGGTAATCCGGAGACGACAACCGGTGGTCGTGCACTGAAGTTTTATGCTTCTGTTCGTCTGGACGTAAGAAGAATCGAGACATTATCCCAGGGCGGAGAAAAAGTCGGAAACCGTGTTCGCGTAAAAGTAGTAAAGAATAAGGTGGCACCGCCATTCCAGGAAGCAGAATTTGATATCATGTTTGGTAAAGGAATTTCGCGCGAGGGAGACTTACTTGACTTGGCAGCGAAGAATGACATTATTATTAAAAGCGGAGCGTGGTATTCCTATCATGGAGAGAAGATCGGACAGGGCCGTGAGAATGCGAAGAAGTATTTGACGGAACATCCGGATGTCTTTGCTGAAGTTGATACAGCAGTCCGTGAGAAGTGTCTGCCGAATGCATCAGAGGAAGAAGAAACAGCAGAGGAAGAAAAAAAAGCACCGGCAAAGAAGACAGCAAAAAAGGATGAGTAATCGATGAATCAGAACGAGCCGATGGACAAAGCGGCAAAAGAGCCGGATGAAGTAAGAAAGGCAAAAGAAAAGGCGATGCGTCTGCTTTTGCAGCAGGACAGGACGGAGAAGGAATTAAGAGACCGTTTGTACCGTGCCGGCTTTTCTGAAACGGCATCCGAAGCAGCGATGCAGTACGTATCTGGGTTTGGTTATCTGGATGACAGGCGCTATGCAGAAAATTACATTTCTTTTCATAAAGGAAGAAGAAGCCGCAAGGAGATTTCGTTTAAATTAAAAAACAAAGGAGTTCCACCGGAAATACTTTCCATGGCGATGGAAGGATACGAGATAGAAGACGAATCCGCTGCCATTGAGCACTTGATTCAAAAAAAGATAAAAGGACAGAGATTGTCCGATATGGAGTATACACAGTTGAATAAAATAACCGCTTATTTGGCGAGGAAAGGTTTTTCCTTTCCCGTCATTTCGCGGGTAATGAGAGAAATGAAAGAAAGAGAAAGCAGCTAAAATGGCGGGTGCAAAGCACTTCGGTAAGTTTTGGTTGCTTTTTTAACCTCCTTTGTGTATAATGTAGTACATATGAGATTTTGGGTGAACTATGCCCATTTTAATTGTTGTGCCATAAAGGCAGATTGGAGTTTGACATGAAGTACTTTGGAACGGATGGATTTCGCGGAGAAGCCAATGTGACTTTGAATGTGGAACATGCATACAAAGTTGGCCGCTTTTTGGGAAATTATTTTCAGAAAGAAGACCATAAGGTACGTGTGGTAATCGGAAAAGATACTAGATTATCCGGCTATATGTTTGAAACTGCACTGGCAAGTGGATTGACAGCAAGCGGTGCGGACGTATATGAATTGCATGTAACTACGACGCCGAGTGTGTCATATCTGGTGCGAAAAGAGAACTTTGATTGTGGAATTATGATTTCGGCAAGCCACAATCCATATTTTGATAACGGTATTAAGGTAATCAATGGCAAAGGTCATAAGTTAGAGCCGGAGATTGAAGAACAGATTGAGAAGTATATCGATGGTGAAAGCGAAGAAATTCCGATGGCAAAACGTGAGGCAATTGGTCGCTGTTTCGATTACACAAAGGGAAGAGACGAGTATATCGAGTATTTGAAAGATTTGGTGAAAGAACCGTTTGACGGAAAAACGGTTGCGTTGGATTTGGCAAATGGATCCGCTTCTATGATTGCAAAAGAAATCTTTGAATCGATGGGTGCACAGGTGATTGCCCGCCACGATGAGCCAAACGGTACCAATATTAACCGTGAGTGTGGTTCCACTCATATCGAAGTCCTTCAGGCATTGGTTTATGATACCGGTGCGGATATCGGATTCGCTTATGATGGTGATGCAGATCGTTGTCTTGCCGTTGATGATGATGGCAAGGTGATTGATGGTGACCACATTTTGTATCTTTGTGGCAAATACCTCAAAGAGCAGGGCAAGTTAAAGGACGATACCGTAGTTACGACAGTTATGTCGAACATGGGATTGTATAAGGCTTTTGATAAGCTGGGGATTCATTATGAGCAGACAGCCGTTGGTGATAAGTATGTCTGTGAGAACATGATGGCAAACGGCTATGTGATTGGCGGTGAACAGTCCGGTCATATCATATTCAAGGAGCATGCAGTAACCGGAGACGGTATTCTGACATCTCTTATGATTATGGAAGCATGGCTTCATTATGGAAAGCCGATGTCGATGCTGACAGGCGATCTGGTGATTTATCCACAGCTTTTGGAAAATGTCAAAGTAAAGGATAAAGTAGCAGCAAGAGAAGACGAAGATGTACAGAAGGCTGCGAAAGAAGTAACGGAAAGCCTTGGAGATGCCGGACGGCTTTTGCTTCGCGAGAGCGGTACGGAGCCATTGATTCGTGTTATGGTAGAAGCTGAGACCGATGAGATGTGCAGGGAAAATGTGGATAAGATTGTTAAAGTTTTACATGAAAAAGGTCATGTACCAGATTAATAGAAAGAAACAAAATAAAGGAGAGTAACGAATGAAAGGTGCGTTTTACACAGGACAGTACCGCAATGTGTTCGCGGAACTTGGGCATTCACAGAAGGAAATTGATCAAAAACTCAAAGATGCTTTCCATACCGTATTTTATGGTCCGGATGATGAGAAATTCTATTTTGAAGCTGGCGACGATATGGGATATTTTGAAGATACCGGTAATTTCGATGCCCGTACAGAGGGTATGTCATATGCTATGATGATGTGTGTACAGATGGACATGAAAAATGAGTTTGACCGTGTTTGGAAATGGGCAAGAACTTATATGTACATGGAAGATGGTTATAATAAAGGATATTTTGCATGGTCATGCAAGACGACCGGTGAAAAGAATGATTTAGGACCGGCGCCGGATGGAGAAGAATTTTTTGCAATGGCATTGTTCTTTGCCTCCCACCGCTGGGGTGACGGCGAAGGCATTTTCAATTACTCACAGGAAGCAAGAAACATTTTAAGTGCTTGTATCCACAACGGTGAGAAAGAGCCGGGAGATCCGATTATGGAGCCGGAGAATTATTTGATTCGATTCATTCCGAGCCGCAAGTTCAGTGATCCATCCTATCATTGTGCTCATTTTTATGAGTTATTCAGTATGTGGGCAAATGAAGAAGACCGTCCATTCTGGAAAAAGGCAGCAAAGGCAAGTCGTGAGTATTTGAAAAAAGCGTGTCATAAAGACACCGGACTGGCTGCTGAGTATGCTTACTATGATGGAACACCATACGAGAAAGAGCAGGATGTCTTTGGTGGACGCCATGACTGGTATTACAGCGATTCTTACCGTGTTATTGCAAACATCGGTCTTGATTACGAGTGGTTTGCAGCAGATGAGTGGAATGTTGAGAATAATAATAAAGTGCAGAAATTCTTCTGTGAAACGCACAAAGATGAAGAATTTAAAATATACGAGATTGACGGTACGGTGATTGAACAACCGGCACTGCATCCGGTAGCTATGATTGCTACGAATGCACAGGCGTCTCTGGCTGCAAACGGACCTTATGCGAAAGAATGTGTAGAGCGTTTCTGGAATACACCGCTTCGTAAAGGTGAGAGAAGATATTATGATAATTGTCTGTATTTGTTTGCATTGTTAGCATTAAGTGGAAATTATCGAATTTATTAAGGAAAGAAAATTGGAGGAAAACAAAATGAGTTACACAGTAGAAAATTTAGAAAAGAGCATGGCAAAAATCACCATTACCGTAGATGCAGATGCATTTGAAGAGGCAATGGTAAAATCTTATAACAAAAACAAGAAAAACATCAGCATTCAGGGCTTTCGTAAAGGTAAAGCACCACGTAAAATGGTAGAGAAACTTTACGGACCGGAAGTTTTTTATGAAGATGCAGCAAACTTTGCAATTCCGGATGCTTACGAAGAAGCAGCAAAAGAGAGTGGCTTGGAAATCGTATCTCGTCCGGAAATTGATGTTGTAGAAATCGAAAAAGGGAAAGATTTCATATTTACAGCAACCGTAGCCGTAAAACCGGAAGTTACTCTTGGTGACTACAAAGGAATCGAAGTAGAGAAGAAAACGGTAAAAGTTATGGCGGCTGATGTCAATGCAGAAATCGACAAAGTACGTGAGCAGAACAGCCGTATGATTACTGTTGAAAACCGCGGTATTAAAAAAGACGATACAGCAGTCATCGACTTTGAAGGTTTTGTAGATGGTGAGCCATTCCAGGGCGGCAAAGGCGAGGATTACTCTTTGGTAATCGGAAGTCACTCATTTATTGATACATTCGAAGACCAGTTAGTTGGTAAAAAAGCTGGCGAGGAAGTTGATGTAAATGTAACTTTCCCGGAAGAGTATCATGAAGCTTCTTTGAAAGGTAAACCGGCACTTTTCAAAGTTACAGTAAAAGAGATTAAGAAGAAAGAACTTCCAAAACTGGATGATGAATTTGCCAGCGAAGTTTCTGAATTTGAGACACTCAAAGAGTATAAAGCAAGTGTTAAGAAAAACTTGACAGAGCGCAGAAAAGAAGAAGCAAAGAGAGAAAAAGAAAACGAAGTAGTAGAAAAAGTAGTAGAAAATATTACAGTAGAACTGCCTGAACCAATGGTTGATGAGCAGACACAGCAGATGATTCAGGAGTTTGCTGGAAGATTGTCAAGTCAGGGTCTTTCCTTTGACCAGTACATGCAGATGACTGGCATGACAGTAGATGCATTGATGGGACAGATGAAACCGGAAGCTGAGAAGAGAATCCGTACTCGTCTTGCTCTTGAAGCAATTGTTGACGCTGAGAAAATCAAAGCAACAGCAAAAGACATTGACAAAGAAATCGAGAACATGGCAAACATGTATCAGATGGAAGTGGACAAGATTAAAGAAATGATTGGCGATGCTGAAAAAGAGCAGATTGGTAAAGATCTTGCTGTTCAGAAGGCAGTTGACTTTGTTGTGAAAAATGCAGTAGAAGTAGAGCCTGCAGAAGAAGACAAAGAAGAGAAATAATCAATTCAAAAAGAATGGAGGTATCTCGCAATGGCATTAGTACCTTACGTGATTGAACAGACAAGTCGTGGCGGTGAACGTTCTTATGACATTTATTCACGCCTTTTAAAAGAAAGAATTATTTTCCTCGCAGACGAGGTAAATGATCAGACCGCAAGTTTGGTTGTTGCACAGCTTTTGTTTTTGGAATCGGAAGATCCGAACAAGGACATTCAGCTGTATATCAACAGTCCGGGTGGTTCCGTGACAGCCGGTATGGCAATTTACGATACAATGAATTATATCAAATGTGATGTATCTACAATCTGTATCGGTATGGCAGCCAGTATGGGAGCATTTTTGCTATCCAGTGGTGCCAAGGGCAAACGTTTAGCTCTTCCGAATGCAGAGGTGATGATTCACCAGCCTTCCGGTGGTGCAAAAGGACAGGCAACTGAAATTCAGATTGTTGCTGAAAATATCTTAAAGACAAAGAAAAAGTTAAACGAGATTTTAGCAGCAAATACCGGACAGACGGTAGAGAAGATTGCAGAAGATACAGAGCGTGATAATTTCATGAGCGCAGAAGAAGCAAAAGCATATGGCTTGATTGATGAAATCGTAGAAAGCCGTAACGCAGCAAAAGAAAAAGAATAAACAAGTGAAATGGTGCCGCCGAAACGCCGGCGCCATTTTGCCATATTAGATGGATGGAGGCTCGTAAAACGATGGCAGGAAAGAATAACGATACTAATATGCCAATGGTTCACTGCTCCTTTTGTGGAAAGACAGAGAAGCAGGTTCACAAGCTGATTGCAGGACCAAATGGAGTATATATATGTGACGAATGTATTGACCTCTGTGATGAAATTTTGGCGGAAGAATTTCAGGACGATTTTGATACGCCGGAAGAGGAAACAGAAATCAATCTTTTAAAACCAAAAGAAATCAAAGCCTTTTTGGATGAATATGTAGTTGGACAGGAGGATGCAAAAAAAGCACTTTCTGTAGCAGTTTACAATCACTATAAGAGAATTATGAATGGCGCCGATATGGATGTTGAACTGCAAAAGAGTAATATTTTGATGGTAGGTCCGACCGGTTCCGGTAAGACATATCTGGCACAGACGCTTGCTAAAATTTTGAATGTTCCGTTTGCAATTGCAGATGCAACGACATTGACGGAAGCAGGATATGTCGGAGAAGATGTTGAAAACATTCTTCTCAAAATCATTCAGGCAGCGGATTATGATATTAAGCGTGCTGAGCATGGTATTATTTATCTCGATGAGATTGATAAAATCACAAAAAAAGCAGAAAATGTATCCATTACCCGTGATGTTTCCGGTGAAGGCGTACAGCAGGCACTTTTGAAAATCTTGGAGGGAACAGAAGCCAGTGTTCCGCCACAGGGCGGACGCAAGCATCCGCAGCAGGAGTTTTTCCATATCAATACGACAAATATTCTGTTTATCTGCGGTGGTGCTTTTGACGGACTGGATAAGATTATCAGTTCCCGTATTGATAAAAAATCCATCGGGTTCAATGCGGACATAGCAGATCCGACCGAGCAGAATATCGGTGAGTTGTTTAAACAGGCATTGCCACAGGATTTTGTGAAATTCGGTTTAATTCCGGAGTTTATCGGTCGTGTGCCGGTAACCGTTGCACTTGACCTTTTGGATGAAGAGGCGTTGAAAGAAATTTTGACAAGACCGAAAAATGCAATTACGAAGCAGTATCAGAAACTGCTTTCGCTGGACGGCGTGAAATTGGATTTTGAGGATGGCGCGATTACGGAAGTTGCCCGCCTTTCCAATGAGAGAAAAACGGGTGCCAGAGGACTGCGTGCGATTCTTGAATCGAGTATGATGGAATATATGTATGAATTGCCATCCAGAGAAGATGTGACAGAATGTATTATTACCAAAGATGTAATTACCGGTGAGGGAGAGCCAAAACTTTTGGCAGCCGGAAAAGAAGTGCCGGCACTTGAAGAAAAGCAAGAAGAACCTGAGAAAAAGGAAAGTGAAAGTGCCTGAAAAGAAACAAGGACAGGTGATACTTATGAGTGAACAGCAAATGAAGACGATGCCGATTCTCGCCATGAGGGATGTGTGCGTACTGCCGGGCATGTTGGTTCATTTAGATGTGAGCAGAGAGATTACAAAACGAGCAATTGAAGAAGCAATGGCAGAGGATGGAAGTATTTTCCTCACTCTCCAGCGCGATGAATCGATTGAGACACCGTCATTTCATGACTTATATGAAATTGGTGTGATTGCAAAAATAAAGCAGGAAATAAAAGTAAAGGATGACGTGCTCCGTGTCATGATTTCGACGAAGAAGCGCGGAAATCTTTTGAGTCTGAACCAGACAAAGCCATTTCTTAAGGGAGAAGTTGTTCCTTATGAATGGGGTGACGAAGAACTGCGTCTGGGGGCACTTGAAAAAGAGGCGATGTGCCGTAATCTGAAAGATGTGTACACGATTTATTTGAATGAAAATCCGCGGGCAAGCCGGAGTGATTTGGAAAAAATCCAAGGTATGAAGGACTTAGGAAAACTGACGGATTTAATTGCGATGCATATCAATATGGGATTTGACAAACGCCAGGAAATTTTAGAGTGCCTTGATTTAGAACTTCGTTATGAAATGGTGGCAGGGATTCTTACGAATGAGGTGAATTTATCACGGATTCGTGAGGGATACCGCCGCAAAGTCAAAGAAGAAGTTGATAAAAACCAGAAAGAATATTTCCTTCGTGAGCAGATGAAAGTGATACGCAATGAGTTAGGTGACGGTGCATCTTCGGAGGAATATCAGGAAAAATATAAAGAACAGTTAGAGCAGCTTTCATGCAGCGAAGAGGTATATCAGAAAATTGCAGAAGAAATCAAGCGTCTGGATGCAATTCCAACAAGTTCATCTGAACATATTGTAGAGCGCACCTATATTGAAAATCTTCTGGCACTTCCGTGGGACAAAGCTTCGATTGACCGCAATGACATTGTGCATGCGGAGCAGATTTTAGAGGAGGATCACTACGGACTTAAAAAAGTCAAGGAGCGCATTTTGGAATCCTTGGCGGTTCGCTGTCTGACGGATAAGAGCGAGAGCCCGATTTTGTGTCTTGTGGGACCACCGGGTACCGGTAAAACATCAATTGCACGCTCGGTTGCCAGAGCACTTGATAAAGAGTATGTGCGTATCTGTCTTGGCGGTGTTCGCGATGAGGCGGAAATTCGTGGACACAGACGGACGTATGTGGGCGCTTTGCCGGGACGTTTTGTTGAAGGGCTGAAGAAGGCGAAAGTGAGAAATCCGCTGATGCTTTTGGATGAGATTGATAAAGTCGGAAGTGATTACAAAGGGGATTGCGCATCGGCTTTGTTAGAGATTCTTGACCCGGAGCAAAACCGGAATTTTGTGGATCATTATATTGAACTGCCGGTTGATTTGTCGGATGTATTATTTATTTGTACGGCAAATACGACAGAAATGATTCCAAGACCGCTTCTTGACCGAATGGAATTAATTTCCATTGCCGGATATACGGAAAATGAGCGGTTCCACATCGGAAAAGATTATCTGATTCCGAAACAGCTTGAGAAAAATGGTTTGCAGAAGAAAAATTTACAGATTCTGGATGGCGGACTGCGTGCGATTATTTCACACTATACGAAGGAAGCAGGTGTCCGTGAATTAGAGCGTCAGATTGGAAAAATCTGCCGCAAATGTGCAAAAAAAATCATGGAAGGCGAAACGGAGACAATCCGCGTCACTTCTAAAAATATTACAGATTTTCTTGGTAAAAAGCGTTTCCGCGTAGAAAAGGCAGCAAGAAAAGATGAGATTGGTATTGTTCGCGGGCTTGCCTGGACGGAAGTTGGCGGCGATACACTGGAGATCGAAGTGAATACGATGCCGGGTGAGGGTAATTTGAAACTGACCGGACAGCTTGGCGATGTAATGAAAGAGTCAGCAGAAATTGCACTGAGTCTTGTGCGTGCGCTGCTTCCGAAGGAGGAAGAATTTTTCAAAACGCATGATTTTCATCTCCATGTACCGGAAGGTGCGGTGCCAAAAGATGGTCCGTCAGCCGGTGTGACGATGACGACAGCCATTTATTCGGCGGTAACCGGGAAAAAGGTACTGGCAAAAGTAGCGATGACCGGTGAGATTACACTTCGCGGACGGGTTCTGCCAATTGGCGGCTTAAAGGAAAAACTGCTGGCAGCAAAACAGGCGGGCATCCAAAAGGTTGTAGTTCCAAAGGAAAATAAGCCGGATGTTGAAGAACTGGAGGAAGAAATCACAGAAGGTATGCAGATTGTTTTTGCCGGTTCGATTTCGGATGTTTTGAAAGAAGCACTTGTTCAAAAGTAGTGGCCATTTGCCATGTGAAGGGAGAAAAGTATGACGATAAAATCGTTAGAATTAGAGACAGTATGCGGCATTACCAGTAAACTGCCGCAGCATGACAAAATAGAAATGGCGTTTTGGGGACGTTCCAATGTTGGAAAGTCCTCTCTTTTGAATACGCTTTGGAACCGGAAATCTATGGCGCGCATTTCGTCCCAGCCGGGTAAAACTCAGACCATCAATTATTATAACATCAATGATTTATGTTACATGGTGGATTTGCCTGGATATGGTTATGCTAAAATTTCCAAGGAGATTCAGGCAAAATGGGCGCGTATGATTGAGCGTTATCTGGATACTTCAAACGCACTGAGAGTTGTATTTTTACTTGTGGACATCCGCCATGAACCGACCGCAAAAGATGTTGAAACGTATCAGATGTTATTCAAAAAAGGATTTAATCCGCTGATTATTGCGACAAAAGCAGATAAAATAAAGAAAAATGTGAGAAATAAAAATATTTCCATCATCCGAAAGAAACTTGGCTTATCGCAGGAAGTGCCGGTTATTCCATTTTCCTCAGCAACGAAAGAGGGAAAGGATGAGGTCTGGGAATATATCGAATTTTTCTTGAATTCACAATTGTTATGATAAAATTTTACGAGGTGATACCGGTATGACAAAGAAGCAGCGGGCAGAAAAAATTATTGAATTGCTGGAAAAAGAATATCCGCTGGCGGACTGTACACTTGATTATGATGAGGCATGGAAACTGCTTGTCAGCGTGCGTTTGGCGGCACAGTGTACGGACGCCCGAGTGAATGTTGTGGTGAAAGATTTATTTGCCAAGTATCCGTCACCGGCAGCACTTGCCGCCGCCACACCGGAAGAAATCGAAGAGATTGTGAAGCCATGCGGACTTGGTAAAAGCAAAGCGAGAGATATTCATAAATGCATGACTACGCTTGTAGAACAATATAACGGACAGGT
>ULXO01021299.1_pt1 | contig 19049 bp, 16 predicted proteins | sample 1961391 | NCBI WGS metagenome assembly ULXO01 (sample SAMEA4835841, study PRJEB28245) | human gut metagenome | biome: gut microbiome; material: fecal sample | place: Denmark | collected 2008 | reverse complement strand
CCGCCTGCCGCAACCTGCCAACGAGATAAAGACTTTTGACCGCTATTCAAAAACAACATCTTCCAAGGATAGCCACCAGCAATATTTCGCAGCCCTCAGGGCAACCTACAATTCCGACAAAGTTCAGGCATCGACTCAGATTAATGGCAGCATCGACAGGAGACCTAATTCCGACCGTAGCGGCTCGGTGATATACACTCCCGCCGCTTACCCTGCTTCCGATTACTCTTCTGCTCTGTTCAACTCGTCAAAATTTATTTCGTACAGCGGCTATTATTTCTTTTCACTTCCGAAAAGCAATACTTTGACATTTACCCCGAAATATATGTATTCGCATACTCAGCAGAATTCATCTTATCTGGAAAGCGGATATGCACCGATACTCAATAATGCAACCGACAATACTAATCAGTTCAGGGCTGATTTGAAATATTCTCACGACTTTGGTAAATATGGAAATATCCTGACTTTTATAAGAGGCGTTTATGAATACAACCGGACAAGATACACCGGTTCGGTTGAGTCGTTTGACAAAGCCAAAACTTCACGTATCGGTGTGGGTGCGAACTATAGCATCGGTACCGGGAATTTCCGTGGCTCTGCCGGTTTCGGCTGGGACTGGGACCGATTGCAGTTCGGAGATATGATAGACAAGCCCTCTGCGCCTTGGTTTGACCTGTCGCTACAATACTCAATAAAACAAAAGCACTCTCTTTCCACAGTCTTTCATTATAGTACATGGGCACCTGATCCAAGTTATAAGAGCGAGAACATTATAAGTGCCTCGCATCTGATGAGCTATACTGGCAACCCGGCCCTTGTGCCTAATAAAAGCTATGACTTAGGGCTGTTTTATTCATGGTACCCGAATAACAACTATAGTTTTAGTGCATTCGCAACAACTTGGATTACTGGCGATAGATATGTGTATGACTACGAAGCTACCTCTACCGGAATATTGCGTACAATCAAACAGCCATTTGGCAGTTTTTCGCAGACTAAGTATGGTGTCAGCGGTACTCTCAGATTCCTTAACCGCAATCTTGTTTTTGATGCGCAAGTGAGCCACCAACTTAATCACAATGGAGCTCCGTACAATATCAACCACTCATATATAGACTGGTATGCCCGTGTACGTTATTATCTAAACGACTGGAATTTTGCTCTCACATATATCTCGGATAAAGGCAGACCCGATAGTAATATCAACGGAGTATGGGTAAAAAACAAAAGTGATTGGTATATAACGGTAGGCTGGGCTAATTCCAACTGGAGCATCAAAGCGAACATTATTGATATGACCCGATGGAACTGGCGCAGCGACCATAGAATTATGCACAGCAGATATTACGATGCTGTTGAACAAATATACAACGGAAGCAGTCATGCTCTGGTACAACTGACCGCAACCTACACCTTCGGCTTCGGCAAAAAGGTAAACCGCGACAACGAACCCAGCGTATCAGGCTCCGCTGCCTCTGGAATTTTGAAATAAAATATGTAAACGTGGTATCTTTGTGGGGATTGCAGGCGAAGACGGGCGATTTGGTTTGCGGATTTTGGGAAGCTGTAGTGGTTATGGATAAGCAAACTTAAAGGCCACTATATCGTTGTATGTAATGAAAGCATAAATTATAACCAATATAACTATGATAAGAAGAATTTCAGTATTAATAGCCCTGACGCTGGGGGTTGTTTCGATGTCAGCCAAGCTTCCCTTTGACAAATACAGTATTAACCGCAAGGATTTGCCTGATGCCGCAAAAGAGATGCTTGATGAGCACTTTCCGAAGGCAAAAGTAAGTATGATAAAGGTGGACCGGCATCTGCTGAAGAAGACGGATTATGATGTGAAGCTAACCAACGGCACCAAAATAGAATTCAGCAACAAGGGCCGCTGGACGAGCGTGAACTGCAATAAAAAGAGTGTGCCCGAATCGCTTGTTCCACAAAACATACGCAACAATGTGGCAAAAAAATACTCGGGCGAAAAAATTGTGCGCATAAGCCGTTCGTCGCTCTATTACATAGTGGGACTGGCAAACGGCAAAGAGCTGAAATATGACCGTCTGGGCATACTGCAGGGCGAGATAACTAAGCAGGAAGCCGAAGAATTTGGGATTCAGGCTCTAACCGAAGCTGACAGTGGAAATGCCGATACGACAGAAAATCCTGAGCCGTAACATCTACAAGGGTTTACGCGCCAGAAAATAATACCAACAAAAATGCTCAATGAGACAGCAAATATCGACATATGTTGAAAGTTGTCTCATTTTATTTGCCGAACTTTGCGGTAAGATGTCATGACATAAAAGATTGAATGATATGAGGAAACTGATATTTCTTATCGCAATAGCGACAGCGGGCTTTTCGGCTAAAGCGCAGAGCATAGACGAGCGGATAGGTGCGGCGATGAATTCGTCGGACTTCTTCGGTCTGTACGATACGTATTATAATGTGCCCAAGGATTCAATACATCCATTCTTGGAGATATTTTCACGATGCCTGCTCGGCAACAGATTTAACCGACCTGATATTTCGATACCGGCTTTTGACGAACTGCTCAATAATCAGACTTCCAATCTCAGTCTTGATTTGTTTCTTCAAAGTGCTGTCATGTACTCAATGGATTTGAGCCGTACAGGGAAAAACGAGGAAGCGTATCAGCTGCTTTCGGGGGTAATGTCGTCGGTATGTCAAATGGTGGATTCGACAAGTCTTGCCCGATATGCCGATATGTCGGCAAGGTACAAGGCTCTTACACGTTTTTCGCCCTACACTATTTCCATTAAGGGAGAAAAGGGTATAGTGCCATTTGACACAATACCTGTGGGTAAAGCAGGAAGCAAACAATACCTTATGCGGATTACCGATACGGAAATCAACGGGATGCCGGCCAAAATAACATTTGACACCGGGGCCGGGGTAAATATAATTACCGATTCTCTGGCAAATGCTTACGGTCTTGAGTTTCTGGAGGCGAATGCTGCGGCAACGGGCGTAAGAACAGCTACGGGGAGATATGCCATAGCCAAAGAACTGCGGTTGGGAAATATCAGTGTGAGGGATGTGCCGTTTTATGTTATCGACATCAGCAGCCATCACGATGAAGCAGACAAATACATCAATGTGCTGGAATTTGTGGTGGGCGGAGAGCTGATGCTTCAGCTCAAGGATGTTACGCTTGATTTTGCAGCCAAAGAGATTCAGGTGCCGCTTGCCGCTTCGGAACCTGCAAATGTGCGCCCGAATATGTGCTTTTCCTCAAGTATGAATTTCCTGAGCACAGCCGCAGTCAACCAACAGCCACTGCTGTTTCAGCTTGACAGCGGCGATGCCGGATACGGACGCCTCAACAAGGATTTCTTTGAGGCAAACAGGGAATATCTGACAACGCACTGCCAAAGCGATACGATAAACCAAGCGGGAATAGGTGGCGTATGGTCGGTGTTATGCTACAAACTACCGGGTGCCACACTGTCGATAGGAGACAGTGAGACGAAAATACCGGAGATTTTGGTGCAAACCGAGCAGCCGAGCGGGACCTATATGGATGATAACAATCTTGGATTAAAGAGCATGATGCTGTTTCGCAAAGTGCGCTTCAATCTTGTGGATATGATATTCTCAACCGAACTGTAACTCTTTGAGGTCAGAGGGGGCGTTACTCGCTGAGAAAGTTGGTGAATACTTTCCGTTCCTGCTCGGGAATGCCCTCTTTATCTTTGGCTGCGGCTATGGCTTTGATAAGATACACCATATTGCGGCCAAGATTGCGCATTGTCTGCAACCCTTCCTTATCTCTTTCAACATCGGCAGGAGTGTAGCCGTGGACTTCGTTCCAATAAGTGCTTGAAACAACCGGCATGGACGAGATGGTGAAATACTTGTTGATTTCATCAAAGGCGGATGTGGAGCCGGCACGCCGGGATGAAATAACGGCCGCACCGACTTTCATTGTCTTGTCAAAAGTTCCGGCTGTGGAGAAGAACAAGCGGTCAAGGAATGCGAGCAACTGTCCGTTGCAACCGGCGTAATATGTGGGGGGGAACCGATGATAATACCGTCACATTCGGCAAAGAGGGGTGCTGTTTGGTTGACAATATCATCAAATACACATTTATTGGTTTTGCGACAAGTGCGACAGGCTATACAGCCGCGCACATCCTTGTTGCCGACATTCACACGACAGCATTCAATGCCATTTGCAGTAAGAATGCTTTCAACTTCTTTCAGCGCACGGTCGGTGCATCCGTGTATCTCGGGGCTTCCGTTAATTACAAGTACCTTCATCTTATGTTCGCTTATGTTAGACGCAATGTAAAATTAAGAACATATTTTGACTTCCAAAAGTTTTTTGGCGATATGCCAATAAAATGGGCTGCCCTACTCATGGTCGGCAGCCCAATAGAATATAGATGTATGCGGCTGAATCAGCGAACCACTATCTCGTCTGTGAAGAGTATGCCATGATCGGCAAGTGCCTGATAGCGCACGTAGCGGGCCTTGGCATTACCGCTCCATGAGAAGTTTTTGAATGTCACTTCGTTGTCGCGCACCACATCATGATGAATGCGTGTAAGCTCCTTGAATTTCTTGCCATCGCTGCTTATGCTGATAACGACTTCGGCAGGCATCCACACATCGGGACCACAAATCTGCATGAAATCGGCTCCGACAAATGATATGGGCTGTTTCTTGCCCAAATCAATAGTGACATCAACGCGCTCGCGTCCCTTGGTGAGGAACCCTTGCCAACGAAGATCGTTATAGTTCCATCCGCCACGGAGGCCGTCGGTAAGAGTAGCGGCACCGGCAGCGGGATAATTCTCCCACCAAGGGGTATTGTAGGTGACTTCTTTGCCAAGGGCGAGATGCTCAACGGGTGCTTTGGCCTCGCTGCGATTGCCAATTTCGGTGGCGAGATCAAACACATTATAACCGTGCTGCTTCATGTCATGAGCAATTTTCTCTGCTCTGGGGCGGAAATCGGCGTAATCGCGCAATGCCTGCGGGGTCCAACCCACTTCGGCAAGAGCAATGGTGCGCGGATAAAGCATGAACTCGGCATGCTCATCGGTGGGGATATATTCAGTGAAAAGTGTGCCCTCAACACCCTTGATGTGCGAGGCTACAGAATCGGGCACCTCATCGGGCGAAGGATTGAATGAATAAACCATTTCAATGGGAAGATAACCGCCAATGGCCTCGGGCTGGGAGTAAGGAGCGTCCTGATAGCCGTCGAAATAACAGAATTTGCCCGGTGCCATAACGGCATCGTTGCCTTGTGCAGCTGCCTGCATGCCGCCATCAATACCCCGCCATGAAACGATAGAGGCTGTGGGTGAAAGTCCGCCCTGCATGATTTCATCCCAACCGATGAGCGCACGCCCTTTGGAATTGAGATAACGCTCAATGCGGTGCACGAGATAGCTCTGCAATTCGTCAACATCCTTGAGATTCTCGGCCTTGATGCGAGCCTGACATTTGGGACAATCATGCCAATGTGTTTTGGGAGCCTCATCACCGCCGATGTGGATATAGTAGGACGGGAACAGATCAATCACCTCGTCAAGCACGTTTTCAAGGAAAGTGAAGGTGCTGTCGTTGCCAGGGCAAAAATCGGAGGAGGTATAGGGCTTGCCGGTACATGACAGGTAGGGGTAAGCGGCGAGCACTTCCTCGGAATGAGAGGGCATTTCGATTTCGGGGATGACAGTTATATATCGGCTGGCGGCATGATCAAGAATGTCACGAATATCCTGCTTGGTGTAGTATCCGCCGGAGGCGATGGAATCGACTTCGTGGGAGTATTTGTTTCCGTGTTCGTTCCAGTCCTTCCATGTTTTACCTACACGCCATGCGGCCATAGAGGTCAGCAAAGGGTAACGATCAATCTGCAAACGCCATCCGGCACCATCGGTGAGGTGGAACTGGAGAGTGTTGAGCTTCATACGCGCCATGGCATCAAGCTGCTTCATCACCCATTCTTTGCTGCGGAAATTGCGGCTCACATCCAAAAGTATGCCGCGATAGGAGAAGCGCGGCGAGTCAGAAATGTTTACTGCCGGGACTTCATTGTTACTGATGAGCTGCAACAATGTCTGCATGCCGTAAAAGAGTCCGGCACCGGAATGTGCGGAAACGGTGACACCGCCGTTGCCAGATGTCAGCGTATATGCCTCAGAATTGTTGTCAACAGGCTGCTGCAGGGAGAAGGATATCTGATGTCCCGGGGCCTGACCGAAACTGACATGCGGAAGTTCGTGAGAGATATATGCAGCGATATGCGCACTGTCGGGTTGCGGAGCCGAAACGGATATACGAGTGAGGGAATCGATGACGAACGGGGCACCGGACAAGAAATCCATTTGGGCAGGACGCGGCGTGACCCCGACAGCGGCCGATGCCGCTAAAGAACAAGCGAGGGAAAGAGCAAGAAAAAGTTTCTTCATTTTATGAGATTTAGGGTTGATTCAAAAGGTTGATTATATGGTATCCAAACTACATCATCCTGACGCTTAAGCCATGTGAGCTGTTTTTTTGCATAAACGCGGGTGTTCTTGGCAATACGGGCAATGGCAGTGTCGCGGGACATGGCGCCGGAGAAGCAGGCGAACAGTTCTTTATAGCCTACGGTATTAAGCGAATTGAGGTGCCTGAGATGGTAAACGGCCCGTGCCTCGTCTTCCCAACCGGCCTCAATCATATCCATAACACGGCGGTTGATACGGTCAAAAAGCATGGTGCGCGGCATGTCAATAGCCAATTTCACTATACGCCAAGGGCGGGAACGACGCATACCGGTGCAAAGCGACGAGTAAGGAGTGCCGGCCTGCATGGTGACCTCAATGGCATGCACCATACGCTTGGGATTGTTGAGGTCAACGCGCGAATAATGGATCGGGTCAAGCTCCAGAAGGCGAGCCCGCAGAGCGTCAATGCCATCGGAATAGAAGATATTCCACGCTTCCTGTCGCACCTGCGGGTCAACAAGTGGTATATCGTCAATGCCGTAACAGAGGGCATCGATATACATCATAGAGCCGCCACAAACCACGACATAGGGCGATTTATGCCACATCCGGGGCAAGAGTTCCAGAACATCATGCTCAAACTGAGCGGCACTATAATACTGATCCAGCTCAAGCATATCCACAAAATGATGAGGCACAGCAGCCCTCTGCTGCGGAGTGGGGGCTGCTGTGCCTATGGGTATATGCTTGTAAATCTGTCGTGAATCAGCAGAAATGATGTCGCAACCGAGGTTAAGCGCAAGCTGCACAGCAAGAGCCGATTTGCCGGACCCGGTAGGTCCGGTGACAACCACAACGGTGTGCTGCTGGCTCATAGACGAAAGCGAACGGATTATTTCTGCTCGGCAACGAGCTTAACAATCTCCACGATGGTGAGCATGGCTTTTTCCATAGATGGGATGGGCACAAACTCATAACGGCCATGGAAGTTGAGGCCACCAGCGAAAATATTGGGGCAAGGAAGGCCCTTGAATGAAAGCTGTGCTCCATCTGTGCCACCGCGAATGGGAACCACAACGGGAGTGACACCCGCACGGCGCATGGCTTCTTCAGCAATGTCGATGATGTGCATCACCGGTTCGATTTTCTCACGCATGTTGTAGTACTGGTCCTTGATTTCCAGTGAAGCGACACCAGGAAATTCGTTATTGATTTTGCGAGTGAGGTGCTCAAATTCTTTTTTACGACGCTCGAAGCGGTCGCGGTCGTGATCGCGAATGATGTATGTGAGAACGGTTTTCTCCACAGTTCCCTCAATGGAGATGAGGTGATAGAATCCTTCATAGCCTTCGGTGTGCTCGGGAGTTTCCCATCGCGGGAGCATTATGGCAAACTGATTGGCGATGCGGATAGAGTTGATCATTTTGTGCTTGGCATATCCTGGATGCACATTGCGGCCGGAGAAAGTGATTTTAGCCACGGCAGCATTGAAGTTTTCGTATTCAAGCTCGCCGATTTCGCCACCGTCCATTGTGTAAGCCCAATCAGCGCCGAAACGCTCCACATCAAACTTGTGTGCGCCCTGCCCTATTTCCTCATCGGGGTTAAAAGCTATGCGCACATCGCCGTGCTTGATTTCGGGATGCTGCATGAGGTACTGCACGGCAGAGATGATTTCGGCGATGCCGGCCTTGTCGTCAGCACCGAGAAGCGTATTGCCGTCGGTTACAATAAGATCCTGCCCCTTGTAATGTTCAAGTTCAGGAAACTCAGAGGGTGAAAGAACGATATTTTTTTCGGCATTAAGCACAATGTCACCACCATTGTAATGCTCAACTATGCGCGGGGCAACATGACGACCTGTAAGGTCGGGAGAGGTGTCAAGATGAGCGATGAAGCCGACAGTGGGAATGTTGTCGGTCTTGGAATTGGACGGGAGTGTAGCCATAAGATAGCCATTGTCGTCCAAAGAGATATCCTTAAGGCCAAGCTGGTGCAGCTCTTTTTCAAGATGCTGCGCAAAAATCATCTGGCCCGGAGTGGAAGGCGTGAGATTAGTGAGTTCGTCGCTCTGAGTGTCAAACTTCACATATTGGAGAAATCTGTCAACTAAAGTCATGATACAGGATTTATTATTTGAGTACAAAAATAGTAATTTTCAGCAAAACAGATTGTAAGGAGATGATTTTTTTAGTTATATTTGCATTATGGGAATAACAGGATTTTTCACCTCAGTAGAGTTTTATGTAATAGCCACAGTTGTGGCGGCAGCAGTTTTGGGACTGTGCGTGAAACCGGCATCAAAAGGGCCGGCGCGCCAACATCTTCTTGGCGGGATATTGCGCAAAGGGGCTGCCAAACAGCCGGGACTGGAGATTTTGTGCCGTGAAGACGGGGCTGTGGAGATAGTACGCACGGGTCTTGACGGCCTAACGGACGCATCGGCAGTGAGCGCGGCAGTGAACGTGACCGGATTTGACATAGTTATAAAAGAGCGTATAACGGCAGCCGACTGCGGCGAAGACCGCAACGAGGCAGTGTTTGTGCTTGACTTTCTTGCGCCCGAACATTATCACATAAAATACGAGAATGAAGACACTAATCTATTCTGCGCGTTCACACTGCATGTGCGCCCGGGTATAAAATCAAGGAAAGAGCTAAGCCGATAAGAGAATCCTCAACCGGCAAACTGGATAAGAAGAACCGTGCTGATGGTCATGTAGATAACCATGCCGATAATGTCGTTGGTGATGGATATGAACGGACCGGTAGCCAATGCAGGGTCAATCTTGAGCTTTTCAAGCGTCAACGGAACAAAAGTGCCGAACACCGAGGCAAAAAGCACTACAGCCAAAAGCGACAAAGAAACGGCAATAGTGGTGACCTGTGTGCCTCCAATCTTGAAGAAATTGTAGAAGAACACGAGCAACGAAATGATGCAGCCGTTGATCAGGCCTACACCGAGCTCGCGGAATAGCTGACGCGAGGCATTCTTAATGTCAAGTGAGCCATTGGCAAGGCCCTGCACCACGATAGCCGAGGATTGGGTTCCCACATTTCCTCCGGTGCCACCGATAAGAGGGATGAACAGCGCAAGAGCCGGATCGGCAGCAAATCCTGCCTCAAAATTACCGAGAATCATAGAGTTGCCGATGCCACCAAGCATGCCGATGAGCAGCCACGGGAGGCGAGCTTTGGTTTGGGTGAACATGGAGTCGTCCGTTTCCACATCGGACGAAAGACCTGATGCCAACTGGTAGTCGCGTTCTGAACTCTCACGCACCTGATCCATTACGTCATCGACAGTGATACGCCCTAAAAGACGCCCTATAGAGTCCACAACGGGCATGGCCACAAGGTCGTATTTTTCAAAGTCAAGCGCTACCTCATCAATGGGAGTGTCGGCCTTTACGGCTACGGGATCTTCTTCCATGACATGCTTGATTTTGGAGACGGAAGGATGGGTGATGAGTTTTTTGAGCGGGAGGATGCCACGGAGCTTATCGTCACTATCCACAACGTAAACATTGTAGATTTCGTCCATATCCTCGGCCTGCATACGCATCTGCTTGATACATTCGGGCATTGACCAGTTTTCATTGACCACAATCATTTCAGTACCCATCAGACCACCGGCGGTGTCCTCATCATACTTCAGAAGGTCGATGATGTCACCGGCCTGCTCCACATCGTCAATGTGGGAAAGAATCTTGTCGCGGTCCTCCTCATCCAATTCCTGAATGATGTCCACGGCATCGTCGGTATCAAGGTGATCGATGAACTGCTTGGCGATTTCCTCGGCCGGCATGTTGGAAAGCAGCTTGCGGCGATCGTCCTCATCAAGCTCCATCAGCACATCAGCTGCGATGTCCTCGTCAAGTAGCTTGTAAAGATACTCGGCTTCTTCAAGGTCAAGATCCTTGTACAGCTCGGCAATGTCGGCGGGATGGAAATCGGCAAGCTCAGCGCGGGCCGCTTCATCGTTGCGTTCGCTGACAATAGAGCGGATATGGTCCAGGTATTCGGGGGTGAATTCTTTCATAACTATGAAGCTCGGAGGTTAGACACAAGGTTGGTAAGCTTGATGAACTGCCCGACACTAAGCTGCTCAGGCCGCATGGCCAAAAGCGGATGGTCGGGAAGAGTTGCTGCAGGAGGGATGAGAGAGCGAAGAGAGTTGCGGATGGTTTTGCGACGCTGGCCAAAGGTGGTTTTGACTACGGTTTTGAAAAGTTTTTCATCACAACCAAGAGATGTGACAGAATTGCGCACCATTCTTATGACTCCACTTTTCACTTTGGGAGGCGGATTGAAGACGTGCTCACTGACGGTGAAAAGGTATTCTACATCGTACCAAGCCTGCAAAAGCACCGACAGTATGCCACGAGCCTTGGTGCCCGGAGAAGCGGCCAGTCTTTCGGCCACCTCACGCTGGAGCATGCCGCTGCAACATACCACCTGATCTTTGTATTCAAGCACGTGGAAGAATATCTGGGAAGATATGTTGTAGGGGTAATTGCCTATAACGCAAAATTTTTGTCCATCGGGATAAATGGCAGCGAGATCGGTGCGAAGAAAATCGCACTCAAGGATTCGCTGTTGAGGCAACTGCGGCAGGTTGGATTTGAGATATGCGACACTTTCGGAGTCAATTTCGGCAACAGTGACATCATGTCCGTCTTCAATAAGAAAGCGTGTGAGCACCCCCATGCCGGGACCGACTTCAAGTACGGGGAGTCCGCGCCATGGGTCAAGAGTAGCCGCGATGCGACGGGCTATGTCGAGGTCAACAAGAAAATGCTGACCCAAAGCTTTTTTAGGCTTTACATTCTGCATAATTCAACACTGCTACAGCGGCACAAGCCGCATACCAACCCACAAATTTACAATTTTAGTTTAGAATACCATCAATTCGTTAATAAATTATGTGCGAGAGAAGGGATTATTCTACGGTGATTTCGTCAAGGAAGACCCAGCATTTGTTGCCTACACCATAGTGCCAGTGGGGGCAGATTTTGGTGCCTTCTATATCGACTTTGATGTAGCGGGCTGTTACGGGACGGGGGGATGTGTGAGACGCGTTGAGGAATTTGACTCGCACATCGTTGTCCTCAGGTATCGTGACTGTGCCGAATGAAGTGTAATCGGTGCCGTTGACACCGGTGGCATAGGTGACTGATTTGGGCAGGAGAATCCACTGCCCGAGCTGATGAAGGAAATCGCAGCCTATGGTGGTAAATTGCTTTTCGGCACCGAGATCAATGGTGAGAGTCACATCTTCGCCTTCCCAGCCGATCCAGCTGTCCTTGAATGTGGCACCGCCATATATACCGTCGGTAAGCGACTCGGTGCCGAGGAGATGATACGGTGCTCGCAAGGGCGAAGATGCGGTGATTTTGGCACCGGAAGCGAGATTGGGCCGCTTACGGGGCATGTAACGCTCACGATAGAGGACACAATATTCGGATGGTGAATTGGTGCGTTCATTCAGGGCCTCTACATGGTAGAGGGCACACAGCGAGTCAAGACGGTTGAGTTTGGCGGTGAGGTCGGCCGCATTCTTGCGTGGCTCGGTGCGAGCAATTTCAAGTTCGCTGTAAAGTATGGGGAGAGTAGTACGTTCCACTCGTGCGCGCAACAAGGAGTCGCCCGAAACAGCTTGCATGGCATCGCCGAACAAGGAATGATAACGGGCTATCATCTCAGGACTTAGCATACCGTGCTTGTGCGTAACCGGGGAATCGTAAATCCATAATCCCTGACCGCTGTCGGTGAGGGCCTGCTTCATGTCGCGATGGTATTGGAGAATGTAAGGTGCCGCAGCCTCATAGTAGCCGGTATGAAATACCTGCATGAGTGAATCAACCGATGCATCAGGATTCCACATGAGTTTGCTCACAAGCCATGTGCGCAACTCGGCGAAATCGCCTCCCCGGGAACCGGCAATTTGCGAAAAGTGCATCTTTACATTGTTATCGCGGAAGGTACGGATATTGGGCTGAAGGATGTCAAAATTAGGGAAAGGAGTAAGGTAGCCGTCAAAATTGATACCGTAATCCCATACGAAAATATTGTTGCTTATCCGTGCCCATCCATGAAGAGCGTTCATGAAGTCCTGCCCGGTGGCATTGTCGGTAAGCGGCACCTCACGATAGCAGTCAATGTCGCAAAGCATGATGTTGACATTCTCGCGCGGCTTGATGTGCTTGGGAGGATGCATGGTGTAGAGATAGGCTAAAGTGGAGAACTGCTTGTCGGGGAAACGCTCGGCGAGCTTGTTGAGGAAATATATCAATGAACCGGTTGGTCCGCCCTCAATTGAGTCTATGCGAGCGCACTCGGGGCATGTGCAGTTGGTACGGTTGCCATCGTTTTGGCTCACGGAAATCATGCTTTTACCGGGATTGGCACGGAAAATGGAATCAATGCGCTGTGCTACGACATCAAGTACCTCGGGGTTGGTGAGACACCACTGTGAAGCGGCTCCGGGATGGCGTGCGCCATTGAAATACGCATAATATTCGGGGTGATTCTTGCCGTAGATTTCAGAAGGAAGAAGACGATTGAACGTGTGGACCCATAGTTGGGAGGCAAATTCATCGCGAGGCTCTTCAAGGCGCATCCAAATTCTATATTCAGGATCGGTGTGCAACGCATAGTTCTGCGACTGTCGGTAGCGGAACGCGGGGTTGTCAACAACCGGTTGGTCAGGAATAGAAAAAGCGGAAGCGACAGGTGCAGTGAACTCATTCTCACTCCAATAGTTGCATCTGCCATATTGCTCCAACAGTGAAACTACACCGTAAAGAGCACCTTTGTCAGCACCATCAAGGAAAAGAGCACCCTGACGGGGAGTGAGTGAAAATCCATCTTCTGTGACAGGAGATTGCGCACAAGATGAGATGACGAGGTCGTTATTTTTGATCTTGGCGCCCTGCACTACCGGCAATTCAGCATCAGTGATGCGCTTAACCCATTTTTGTAAAAGCTCAGCAGCCGAACGTGATACGGCAGTGGTGTCGGCAAGCACTATGCGACCTACGGGCTTATGATTTTTCACCAAGTCCACGGCATTGAGAAACGGGACACACAATGCCAAAGCAAGAGCAAATAAGATGTATTTTTTCATGGGATGATGGATTATGCCACAAAGTTAGCATTTTAAATTCATAGATTGATGTACGGATTGTAAAAGAAACCACCGTCTGCCTGACAATGACAATAAAGAATGGGATCGCACAAACTGAAACGAAATTGCAGTATTGTCAGGAGTTATGATTTAGACAGGATTCAGACTATCGCACGGCTTTTTATTTAATCAAATATATCATATAATAAATATTTTCAGTATATTTGCGCTATTATATGGAAGTATTAAATTACAATTATAGGGCTTAACTTCATAGCTCGCCACCTTGACATAACACTTAAATCAATGGCAAAGAATACGATGGGTACTAAGCTACCCCGAAAACTGGAGCAGAAGATGGCACTAATGGGTGAGCAAATAAAACTTGCCCGATTGCGTCGCCATCTTTCAATAGCTCAAATTGCAGAACGAGCTACATGCTCACCACTTACGATAAACCGTATTGAGAAGGGTTCTCCGACTGTATCAATAGGCATTTACGCTCGTGTACTTTATGCATTGCAGCTTGATGATGATCTTACCTTAATTGCGAAAGAGGATGCCTTAAGTCGCAATTTGCAGGATTTGAGTCTGAAACATCGCGGACGTGTTACGCAAAAGCTTCAGAAATCAGAGTGACTGATGACGATAATTATAGAATGTACCTTCATAATTTTGACATATGACCTCTCTTTTTGTTTATGCAGATTTTCTGTCATATCATGGGCCGGAAAGCAGGCCTTAATGTGGCCGAAACACGAACAATCGGCGGCGGTAATTTTCACATTTTTCTGTCAAAGCGCCTTGACAGAAAAGGTGATAGGAAACGGATTCACTTTGCATCTGCGCTGACAATGCTCGGTTTGACAGACGGCGACAATGCATCAACGGGTTATGGCTATACAGATATTGCAGATTTCATAATCCAACATGGGAGTAATGTGAAACACGATCTTGAAGAATTATATCGGCGTGTGGCATTTTATATAATTGTCGGCAACTCGGATGACCATTTCCGCAATCATGGCTTTTTATTGACATGCAAAGGATGGGAACTATCGCCAGCTTATGATTTCAACCCTACTCTCAGTGAGAATCAGAGCCTATTGATTAACCGATCCACAAGCGTAGCTGACATTGAAATTTTATTGGCATCCGCCGGAGAATATATGCTTCCGGCAGAAAAGGCGGTAAAAATTATCAGCGAGGTAAAAACAGCGATGAAATCATGGCGAACCGAAGCACGTAAACTTGGATTACCTCAACGCGATATTGACATGTTCGCACCACGATTTGACAAATGGATTGGCATTTAGACAGTACCTTGAATAGCATGAGGAAATGTCACGACACTGTTGATGCGTTATTGATTTTTATTGCTACTTTTGTCAATTATTGTCTGATTTTTATCATAACCTCTGAACCACTGTCAATAAAGAGGTTATTAGAATTTGCAATGGTTATAACAATATGCTTGTACTGATAGCGGAATCAAAAACAATGGCACCTTGTGCGGAGAGCATAGGGTCATTGGGATATGAGGCACATGCGCCTGCGTTCGCGTCAAGGGCGGACAGTATAATGGAGGCTGCCGGCAAAATGAGCGTGGACGAGCTGGCGGGAAAGGTGAAAATAAGTGTGCCTATGGCGCGCAAACTGCACCAAATGGCATACGATTTTCCCCACAAGGAATCAGGGTGCAAGGCTATAGAAGCATTTACAGGCGTGGTGTTCAAATCGTTCGGGTACAAGAGTCTCAGCGAGTCGGAACAAAATACGGCTGACGGATGTGTGGGGATAATATCGTCGCTCTATGGATGGCTGAGACCGGATGATGTGGTAAAACCTTACAGACTGGATTTTACTACGCCAATGGCTCCCGACGGAGAAACTCTTGCGAACTACTGGCGCGAAAGCGTTACCGGCGAGATTGCAAAAAGGCTTGCTGAAACGAATGACAGTGATGTGCTGAATCTGCTGCCGGGCGATGCCGCCAAATGCATAGATTGGAAAGATATAGAGCAGAAAGCGAAAGTGTGGAAAGCCGAATTCTACGAGGTGCGCCCCGGCGGAGAGCTCCGTACTCCGAATTCCAACAAACTTAAGATGCTGCGCGGCGAGCTTCTGCGACATATAGTGACAGACAAACTTATCAGGCCGGAAGATTTAAAGAGTATCGTTTCAGATAATTTTATGCCGGAGCCGAGCGAAATTCCGGGCAAGCTGATATTTGTCACAGCATGATAAATATAAATTTTCAAGGCTTTTGCAACGGCCAAAACAAAGAATGCGCAAATTCATAATCATATTATCAACAATCATGGTGATAATCGCCATAGGTGGCTGCATTGCCATCGGAGCCAACACTTTGGGGTCGCTTATGATACCGTGTATAGCCGTGGCGGTGGTGACGGCGGTATGCAGTGTGCTCATGAGGGGATTGTGGCAGAAACTCAGCCAGACATCAAATAGATGGATAAATATGTGGATAAGCATAATTGTGATGTTTCCGATATTGATGTGCACCGTGCTTACCGTCAACTATTTCGGGTCCGATGACGCCTCGCTGCAAACAGAGAATGCAGTGATACAACGGCTGTACAGCAAAACACGGCACCACACCAAGCGGGTGTCGCGACGCACTGTAGGTGTGGGTGAGGCATACAAAGTGTACTATGCGGAAGTGGATATGGCAGGAGCAACCGTAAAAGAAATAAGCCTGAACCTCAAGCAATGGCAACGGCTTCACAAGGGTGACACAATCAAGCTGCAGGTGGCACGCGGAGCACTGGGAATGCGGGTTATAAAGCGGAGAGGTATGTCTGTGGAAGTGCCCCGCTCAAGATATAGATTTTAGAGCCGATTCGACAATATCTGTTAACAGCTCTTAGAATCCGGAGCTGCGGTCACGCCGAATGACCGAGTCATAAACAGACAGTATCGTAATATTTTAATGCAAGGGATGGATATTACACGGATTTTGTGTAACTTTGCAGCCGCAAAAAAGTACAATTTCAGCATGCAGAAAATTCGCAATGTTGCCATCATAGCCCACGTGGACCATGGCAAAACCACTTTAGTGGATAAAATGCTTCTTGCCGGACACCTTTTTCGTGAGAATCAGAATGCCGGCGAGCTTATACTTGACAACAACGATCTGGAACGAGAACGCGGCATAACAATTCTGTCAAAAAACGTCAGCATCAATTACAAGGGATATAAAATCAATATCATAGATACTCCGGGGCACGCCGACTTCGGCGGTGAGGTTGAGCGTGTGCTCAATATGGCCGACGGATGCCTGCTACTGGTGGATGCATTTGAAGGGCCAATGCCCCAGACACGTTTTGTGCTTCAGAAAGCAATACAAATGGGATTGAAACCTGTGGTAGTAATCAACAAGGTTGACAAGCCCAACTGCAGGCCCGATGAGGTGCAAGAGATGGTGTTTGACCTGATGTTCAACCTTGACGCCACGGAAGACCAGCTTGATTTTCCGACTATCTACGGCTCAGCAAAACAGGGCTGGATGAGCACCGACTGGCAAAAGCCTACTAATGACATAACAGCGGTGCTTGATGCCATCATTGAATATATTCCCGAACCAGAGACCTTGGAAGGTCCGGCACAAATGCTCATCACATCACTTGACTTTTCAAATTATGTAGGGCGTATTGCTGTGGGACGCGTTCACCGTGGAACCCTGAAGGAAGGCATGGAGATAGCATTGTGCAAAAAGGACGGGACGACCGTGCGCCAGCGCATCAAAGAGCTGCATGTGTTTGAGGGCATGGGACGCAAGCGAGTGGAAAGTGTGAGCAGCGGCGATATATGCGCTCTGGTGGGCATAGAAGGGTTTGAAATCGGCGACACAGTGGCAGACCCCGAAACACCTGAAGCATTGCCCCGCATAGCCATTGACGAGCCTACAATGTCAATGACTTTCACCATCAACGATTCGCCGTTCTTTGGACGCGACGGAAAGTATGTGACCTCACGCCATATCGGAGACCGCCTGACAAAAGAACTTGACCGCAACCTCGCACTCAGAGTAACCAAAGCAGACCATGAGGATGTGTGGACGGTATATGGCCGAGGAGTGCTGCACTTGAGCGTGCTCATTGAAACCATGCGCCGTGAGGGTTACGAGCTTCAGGTTGGTCAACCTCAGGTGATAGTGAAAGAGATTGACGGTGTGAAATGCGAGCCAGTGGAACTGCTCACTATCAATGTGAGCGAGGAATATGCCAGCAAAATGATTGATATGGTCACACGCCGCAAGGGAGACCTTGTGTCAATGACCACTCAAAACGACCGGGTGCAGATGGAGTTCAACATTCCGTCACGCGGCATTATAGGACTGCGCAACAATGTGCTGACAGCTTCTGCCGGCGAGGCCATCATGGCGCACCGTTTTCTTGAATATCAGCCGTGGAAGGGCGACATAGAACGGCGCACCAACGGGTCTTTGATAGCGATGGAAGGCGGCACAGCTTTTGCTTACGCTATAGACAAGCTTCAGGACCGTGGCCGTTTCTTCATCTTCCCGCAAGAAGAGGTATATGCCGGTCAGGTTGTGGGCGAAAACGCCAAGGATAACGATATAGTAGTGAACGTGACCAAGTCAAAGAAGCTCACCAATATGCGTGCATCGGGAGCTGATGACAAGGCCCGAATCATACCTCCGGTCGTGTTCAGCCTTGAGGAAGCGCTGGAATATATAAAGGGTGACGAATATGTGGAAGTGACACCTCACCATATACGTCTGCGCAAGATAATTCTTGATGAACTGGAACGCAAACGCGCCAACAAATAAGGATAACAAATATCTCTTTATATCAAGGAGCTGACGTGAATTTCGTCGGCTCCTTTTCTTTTGCTGAAACGGACAAGACATTTTCAGCTAAAGGCATCAAAAAGGATATCGTCAACTTTTTTGATGAAAGAAGAATCAGCATTGCGCTTGTTGTTGCGATACAATTCCCTCAACTGATTTTTGCAAGATTCGTCAAGAATGCCGAGATCGACCATGTTGGCTTTATTCAAATCATTGGGCTCAAACTTACTGAGTCCGTTTCCGTATTCGCGGGCAGATGCCGAAAACAAATTTTTCGCGCAATTAGAAATAAGATAGGTGAAAAGCAAATCGGCATCAACTCCAAACAGATTTTCCTGCACGTATATGCAATGAAAAGTTGTGAGATTGAGAGTATTTGTTTCATTTCGCACAAACTTCAACCCACTTCTATTGAACACTCCTACCCATATGGGAGCAGGCATGCGGTTTTCCATTACATACCATGGATCGCGTTTTGAAGTGAGGAACCGTTTATTTATATCCATCTCTTCCCCAAGGCGAATATATTCCATTACATGTGCATCATTCAAATCACTCGGATTAAAAATCATCACATTTTTATCTGCTTTGAGCGCACTATTATAGT
>ULXO01066612.1_pt1 | contig 19851 bp, 15 predicted proteins | sample 1961391 | NCBI WGS metagenome assembly ULXO01 (sample SAMEA4835841, study PRJEB28245) | human gut metagenome | biome: gut microbiome; material: fecal sample | place: Denmark | collected 2008 | reverse complement strand
CCGCCGATGACGATCAGATCATATTGTTTCATAAGCCCGATTCCTCCCTTGTAGTGCCGGTAAGCAGTTCAGAGCCTTGCCCGTGTTTGGTGACAGAAAGTGGGTTCATGGAAAGCTCGCGTTCGAGGATTTCCATGACTCTGGGAGAACAGAAACCTGCCTGACAGCGTCCCATTCCGGCACGGGTGCGTCGTTTTACGCCGTCTAAGGAGCGTGCGCCGACCGGACGGCGGATTGCATTTATAATTTCTCCCTCTGTAACGGTTTCACAGCGGCAGATCACATTGCCGTATGCAGGATCTTCTGCCAGAAGCTCTTTTAATTCCTCCGGGGAAGCGGAAGCGACACAGGGAATGCCCTTGCGGGTCGCAATAAAGTTGTCCTTGCAGGAAGCCCCCAGCTTATGGGAAACCAGCTCTGCAACATATTCTCCGATTGCGGGAGCGGAGGAAAGACCGGGAGATTCGATTCCGGCACAGTCAAAGAAGCCGGGAGCATCCTCTGCCTCACCAATTACGAAATCCCCGCCAGCCTCGGAGGCGCGCAGACCTGCAAACGAGGTAATTGTCAGATTACCGGGCAGGGACGGAACGCTGAGCCGTCCTTTTTCCATAACGTCAGCAAGTCCTGCCTGGGTGGTATTGACGGCCTCTTTATCGGAAAGGTTTTCGGCGGTGGGACCGACTAACAGGTTTCCGTGGACGGTGGGGCTGACCAAAATGCCCTTGCCCATCTTTCCGGGAAGCTGAAAGATCGTATGGGAAACGAGGGTTCCGGCTTTTTTGTCCAGAAGCTGGTATTCTCCGCGGCGGGGCGTGATAGAAAGCTTGTGGGCGCTGACCTGATTGTGCAGCTCGTCCGCATAGACACCGGCGGCGTTGATGATACAGCGCGCTTCAAAGGTGTCGCCGGCAGCGGTTAAAACGTTCCAGTGACCGTCAGAAGCGTTGCGGGAAAGGGCTTTTACTGTAGTGTCAAAGCGGAACGAAACGCCGTTTACGGCAGCGTTTTCCGCCAGGGCGATCGTCATCAGGAACGGACATACAATTCCACCGGTCGGGCAGACAAGCACTGCCTTTACGTTGTCGGAAAGTGCTGGCTCGAGGGACTTGATAGCCTCCCCGGTCACGATGGAAAGACCGGGAACGCCGTTTTTGCGTCCGCGGTCTGCCAGCTCTTCCAGTTCCGGAATCTGGGATTCTTCAAAACAAAGTACCAGAGAACCGTTTCTGGTAAAGGGAAAATTGAGGTCAGCAGAGAGCTGATCCATGAGTTCGTTCCCCCTCACATTAAAACGGGCTTTTAAGGAGCCGGGCTTTGCGTCGTGTCCGGCATGGATGATGGCGCTGTTTGCTTTGGAGGTTCCGCAGCAGACGTCCTCTTCTTTTTCCAGCACCAGGATATTTAGTTGATAACGGGAAAGCTCCCGTGCAATCGCGCATCCGGTCACACCGGCACCGATTATGATTGCATCATACATGGTAAATTCTCCTTTCGGAAAAAATGAAAGTCAGGCACTTGTAAATTACGGCAGAATGTGTCCGGCAGCAAGATAGAGACGATACCACTCCTCACGGGTTAGCGTAATATCGCAGGCGGCGCAGATCTCGCGGAAGCGGGAGGGCTTTGTCGTGCCGGCGATCAGCTGCATGTGTGCAGGGTGACGCAGAATCCATGCAGCTGCAATTGTTGTCGGAGTTGTGTGGTATTTGTCTGCAATTTCCTCCAGACAGTGGTTCAATTCGGGATACTTGTCGCTGCCGATGAAAACGCCTTCAAAAAAGCCGTACTGGAACGGTGACCAGGTCTGGATGGTGATATCGTTGAGACGGCAGAAATCGAGAATGCTGTCGTCGCGGTCAATTGCACCGGCAGTTGTCATGTTGACTTCCATGCCGCTCTGGATCATGGAGGAGTTGGGCAGGGAAAACTGCAGCTGGTCGGTTACGAGGGGCTGGCTGATATATTTCTGCAGCAGCCTGATCTGGCTGGATTTGTGGTTGGAAACGCCGAAGTTGCGGACCTTGCCGCTTTGCTGCAGCTGGTTGAAGGCTTCTGCCACTTCTTCCGGCTCCATCAGGGCATCCGGACGGTGCAGGACAAGCACATCCAGATAGTCAGTGCGCAGACGTTTCAGAATGCCGTCTACAGAAGATAAAATGTGTTCTTTGGAAAAATCATACATAACGCCGGAAACAATGCCGCATTTGGACTGCAGAAGGATCTTGTCGCGGACAGAGGGGGACATGTGGATCGCGTCTGCAAACGCTTCCTCGCAGGTGCCCTGACCGTAGATGTCGGCGTGTTCGAAAAAGTTGCAGCCATGCTCCAGCGCCGTTGCAACGAGTTCCTCGGCTTCTTTAGCGGAAACGTCGCGGATGCGCATGCAGCCGAGGGCAACGGAAGGGACTGTCAGTCCACTTTTTCCAAGTTGAATATATTTCATATACCTATACCTCCACCGGGTAAATTTCACTGCTTTCAGTATACCTCATAAGACGGGAAAAGGAAAGAAAAAGAGATGTCCGGAAGCGTTCAAAAAAACGATACCAGAAGAGAGAATTTTGCGTATAGAGAGGGAGATCCCTGCACGCAAAAACCGGCGGAGATTTTTCAAAAATCTTCGCCGGCTGAAAAAGCCAGATATAAAGCAGCCGGTGGCAGTTGCCGTTGTCGGTCAGTTGCCGGAAGCTGCGGAATCCGCCGCTGCGAGCTCAGGCTTGCGCATCAGAATCGTCATAAATTCTTCGCCTGTAATCGTTTCATGCTCGTACAGGTATTTAGCGATTTCATGAAGCTTGGGCAGGTTATCCTGCAGAAGCTGGATCGCTTTCTGGTGCTGCGTTTTTACAAGGTCGACGGTCAGGGTATCGATCTGGGTCTGTGTCTCGGGTGAGCAGGAAAGGGAAGAATCGCCGCCCAGATACTGGTTTGCAACGGTTTCCATTGCAACCATATCGAAAGTATCGCTCATGCCGTAGCGGGTGATCATTGCACGGGCGAGCTTGGTTGCCTGCTCGATATCGTTGGAGGCACCGGTTGTGATGGAGTGGAAGATGATTTCCTCTGCTGCGCGGCCGCCGGTCAGCGTTGCAATCTTATTTGCCATTTCTTCTTTGGACATCAGGAAACGTTCGCCTTCCTCGACCTGCATGGTATAACCAAGCGCACCGCTGGTACGGGGAATGATTGTGATCTTGTGTACCGGTGCGGAGTTCGTCTGCAGGGCGGCGACAAGGGCATGACCGACTTCATGATAGGAAACGATCAGTTTTTCTTTTTCGGAGAGCACGCGGCTCTTTTTCTGGTAGCCTGCGATAACAACCTCGATGCTTTCTTCGAGGTCTGCCTGTGTTGCAAAACGACGACCGTCGCGGACTGCACGCAGAGCAGCTTCGTTGACGATGTTGGCGAGTTCAGCGCCGGAGGCACCGGAAGCAGCTTTTGCGATTTCATGGAAGTTTACATTATCTGCAATCTTGATCTTACGGGCATGTACCTTCAGGATATCTTCGCGGCCCTGTAAGTCAGGCAGTTCAACCGGAATTCGGCGGTCGAAACGCCCGGGTCTGGTCAGCGCAGGATCAAGGGAATCCGGGCGGTTCGTCGCTGCCAGGATGACAACGCCTTTGGAACCATCGAAACCGTCCATTTCTGTCAGCAGCTGGTTTAAGGTCTGTTCCCGTTCGTCGTTGCCGCTGATCTGTCCATCACGCTTTTTACCGATTGTATCGATCTCATCGATGAAGACGATACAGGGAGCCTTCTCACTCGCCTGCTTGAACAGGTCACGTACCTTGGCTGCGCCCATGCCGACGAACATTTCCACGAATTCAGAACCGGAAATGGAGAAGAAGGGAACGTCCGCTTCACCGGCGACTGCCTTGGCAAGCAGGGTTTTACCGGTTCCGGGAGGGCCTACGAGCAGTGCGCCTTTAGGCATTGTTGCGCCAATTGCACGGTATTTTTCAGGGTTATGCAAAAAGTCTACGATTTCGGTCAGAAGCTCTTTTGCCTCATCTTCACCTGCTACATCGGAAAACTTGATGCCGGTGGAGGATTTGACATAAACCTTGGCGTTGCTCTTGCCGAACGACATCGCGCCGCCGGGACCTCCGGTCATGCTGTTGGTCATCTTTTTAAAGAGCAGCTGGCCTAAAAAGATGAAAATAATAGTAGGCAGGATAAAACCGATCAGCATATTCATCAGAGGGGACTGCTGAGTCGGAATCTCGCTGGTCAGATCCGCACCGGAGGAAGTGATCTTATCGATCAATTCGCTGTCGGTGTTGATCAGACCGGTCTTGCAGACCTGAGTTTTGCCATCCTGTTTGAGGGTGTAATAAATGATAGAATCCTGAACGTCGAACTGGACCTCCTGAATCTGTTTGCTGTCGATACCTTTTAAAAAGTCACTGTAGGTCGTTTCCCTGATGCTTCGTTCCATGATCCCCGGAAGAACAAAAATATTAAGCAGGAACATAACGATCAGAGCGACGACGGCATACGTGGCAAGCACTTGTTTTGGTTTTTTGTCATCGGGATTGGTTGTCATAGGTGTCTCCATTCTGTGCGCTGTCTGCACGGCACGGACATGTCGGGATGTCCGGGAAAAATAGTGTCTTAAAAACGTTTCAGATTAAGTTTATTATGCGTCCGGCCTGGGAAATTTACAAGAAAAGAATTGAAAAGAAATTCTAAAAGAAATATAAACTGAAAAGGAATCGGAGAGGGTATCATGTTCTTATGTGCATCTGAAAACAGGAGAACAAAAAAACACCGTCCCCGAAAGTCAAGCTTTCAAAAACAGTGTTTCTTAGTGCACCGCCAGGGGCTCGAACCCTGGACACCCTGATTAAGAGTCAGGTGCTCTACCAACTGAGCTAGCGGTGCATTTTCTTTTGTTTCGCTGAATCTCTGTATCGCTCAGCGACAAGATATATTATATGGCATGGATCGAGTTTTGACAAGTGTTTTTTGAAGAAAATTTAAGAAAAATATGCATAAAAAATGAAATATAAAAACGAGGTAATGCAGCAAAATAAATAAATAAGTCGAAAAAACGATAGACACGAATATGAAAAAAAGAATATAACAGGAAATAACTATAAAAATCAGAAAAGGCAGAAAATTTAAAACGGGTCAAAAATTGGAATGATTGCCGTGCTTTTTTGCAAAACGCTTTTCCTGGTGGCGGCTTTGGAACGGATATGGTAGAATAAACTGAATTGCGCATGCGAGGCAGAATCTTAGATTCTTATCTGCCAAATGGAGACAAAATGCAAAAGAAAACAACAACGTTGATTTATGGAACAGGGAACGCCGGGAAGCTCGATTTGATGCGCCATTACCTGAGCACGCTGCAGGAGATTCGCCTGCTCGGTTTAAAGGATTTGCCATTTTGCTGGGGAGAGATAGAAGAATGTGGGAAGGACCCGCTGGAGAATGCGCGGCAGAAAGCCCTCGCATATTACCGAATCTGCAGGCAGCCGGTTTTTTCACAGGACAGCGGTCTTTATATAGAAGGACTGCCCAAGGAGCGTCAGCCGGGCGTGCATGTACGGCGGGTAAACGGTGTCAACCTGACGGATGAGCAGATGCGGAAATATTATAAGAAGATTGCCGCAGAGCTTGGCGGGCGGTGCGTCGCACAGTATCAGAACGCGATTTGCCTGGTTTTTTCTGAGAATGAAATTTACGAAGCCAGAGGCGGTGCGCTGAACTGGAAAAAATTCTGGCTGATGACAGAGGAGCGGCCACAGCGGATGGAAGGCTTTCCTCTGGATGCGATCTGTGCAGATTACCGGACAGGCAGACACTTTTATGATGGAGAAGCTACAATGCCGGAGGAAGAGGGAGACGGCGTGCGCGATTTTTTCCGGAATGCATTAAAGCAGCACGAAATGAGGAATAAGATTGAAAAATAAACTTTTTCAATCGCGAGATTTGTGTCTGCGCGCACTTGACACAAACTCGACATGCGCAAAAAGCGTGCGCAGAAATGAGCGAGAAAGATGACAGAAAAATTATATGATGTGAATGCGTATCTGACAGAATTTGATGCGGCGGTCGTAAGCTGCCAGGTGTTGAAGGAAGGCACGGAGCGAGACGTGAATGGTCAGCTGGCAGTTGGCGAAGCAGCGCGGCCGGATGCGCCACTCTGGGAGGTTGTTCTGGATCGAACCGCCTTTTATCCGGAGGGCGGCGGTCAGCCCTGCGATTTCGGTGTACTCGGCGGCGCCCGGGTGACAGATGTACAGGAAAAGGACGGCATAATTTTCCATTTGTGCAGCGCCCCGCTGGAGGTTGGAAGCTGCGTGCATGGAACCATTGACTGGGACAGAAGGCTGATGCATATGCGGGAGCATTCCGGAGAACATATCATTTCCGGTATCATCTGCCATACCCATGGCTATTCGAATATCGGCTTCCATATGGGAAAGGACTGCGTGACGATCGATTTTTCGGGACCGCTGACGGCAGAACAGATTCAGGAGGCGGAAGACCTGGCGAACCAGAAGGTACTGGAGAATATAGAAATTCTGGCGGAGTATCCGGACAGGGAGACCCTTGCAACACTGGATTACCGCAGTAAAAAAGAGCTGACCGGGGCGATCCGCATCGTTACGATTCCGGGTGCGGATGTGTGCGCCTGCTGTGGAACGCATGTGAAATACACAGGTGAGGTCGGACCTATCAAGGTCATTTCTGCAGAGCATGCAAAGGGTGGAAGCCGTCTGGATATTCTGATCGGGGAAAAAGCGCTGGCAGATTATAAGTGCCGATTCGAAAACACGCAGAAAATCTCGGCATTGCTGTCTGTAAAGCCGGAGCAGACCGCGGAAGCAGCCCAAAAGCTGCTGCAGACGGTGGCTGATTTAAAACAGGAGCTCGGCGCGTTAAAGCTGCGCCTGCTGGAAGAAAAGGTGGATGCCGTAGAGACCGGAAGCAGCGCCTGCGTGCTGTTTGAGCAGGGGATGAGCACAGTGGACGTCCGTAAGCTGGCGGATAAGCTGGCACAGAAGGTCTTATTTGCAGCAGTGTTTAATGGCAGCGATACAGATGGTTATCAGTATGTGATCTGCGCATCTGACCGGGATGTTTCGGCGTTTGGCAAGGCGTTCAACAAGGCACTTTGCGGGCGCGGCGGCGGGAAAAATCCAATGATCCAGGGACAGGTAAAAGCAGAGCAGAAAGCAATTTGGGAATACCTGACAAAAGGAGGAGTTTTGCAGGATGGAAAATAAAGACAGAAAGCTGGTATTTTTTGATATTGACGGAACGCTGGTCGATGGACCGACCCATCAGATTCCGCAGAGTGCAGTGGAGGCGATCCGTAAACTTCGCGAAAATGGACACCTGGCATTTATCAATACGGGACGGACGTTGGTGAGCATTGAGCCGAGAATCCGCGAAATCGGATTTGACGGCCTGGTATGTGGCTGCGGAACACATATTTATTATGAAGGAGAAACGTTGTTTAGCCACAGCATTTTGCATGAAAAATGTACGGAAATCGTATATGAGCTGCGCAGACTCGGCATCCCGACATTTTTTGAAGCGGAGGAGCATGTGTATTATGACAGCCGCTGTATGAGTCCGGAGCTTGGCAATTCGGTTTCCAATTTTAAGAGTCTGAACTGCTCTGTGCCGGACATGCCGGAGCGGCCGGAGGACAGTGAGGTGGTGTTTGATAAATTTTTCTGCCTGCTTCGTCCGGATGATCCGGTGGATAAGCTGAGAAGCTTTATCGGAGACGAATTTACTGCAGTGCCCCAGGGAGAGCATTATCTGGAAATCGTTCCGACAGGCTGCAGCAAGGCGGAGGGGATCCACATTTTACAGAAAAAACTGGGAATCCCCAAGGACAACTGTTATGCCATTGGGGACTCTGAAAACGATATTCCGATGCTGGAGGCTGTGCCCCACAGCATTGCGATGGGTGTCTGCTCCAAAACGATCCTGCCGTATTGCAGCTACCGGACCACGCCGGTTCTGGAGGACGGAATCGCGAACGCGTTAAAGCACTACGGGCTGATTTAAGCCGTCTACGCGGGTGCGATTGTACTGCGTGGACTGGTAACGGGTACTGGATGCCTGATACATAGTAAATTCTTTTTACAGAATGATTATAAAACAAAAAAGACGGGAAGAAACTCCTGTCTTTTTTTGTTCTGAGTGCTTATAGGTTCATACAATGAAGTACGATATGGATTTAACCCTTAATGCCGGATGTGGCCACGCTTTCGATAAACTGCTTCTGGAAGATGAAGAAGATTACAACCAGCGGGATAACGGCTAATACGGCGCCTGCCATCTGCATCGGGTACTGTGTCGTGTACTGACCCTGCAGAGTGGACAGTGCAGGACCTAAGATCAGCTTATCCATGGAGTTGTTGACGATCAGAGGCCACATGAAGTCGTTCCATGCGAACTTGAAGGTGAAGATGGTCAGCGCTGCCAGAGAGGCACTCAGCACACCGATCAATATTCCCTGGATCGAGCAGGTAGGACTTCGGGAGGATGCGCCCTACGGCGCGCAGCAGATGATTTTGCTGAATCTGGAGCTGTTTTTGCTGACGCTGCGCAGGGAGCGGGAAGAAAAGGCGGACGATTCCAAACGGTTTGAGCTGACGGAAGAGACAGCACATCTGAAAAGTTCCCGACTGATTCAGGTCGTCCACTATATGCAGGAGCATGTTCAGGAGCAAATCGATATGAATACACTCTGTGATGTTTTTTATATGAGCCGGTCTGCGCTGCAGCATCTTTTCCATAAGGAGTTCGGATGCGGACCAATGGAATATTTCAGCAGAATGAAGATCCGGCGTGCACGGGAAATGATGCGGGAAGAAAATTGCAACATCACAGAAATTGCTGCACGTCTGTCCTATGGATCGGTACAATATTTTTCCAGACAGTTTAAAAAAGAAATGGGAATGTCTCCAATGGAGTATTTGTCGTCGGTGAAGGGAATCACACAGGCACTTCGATGAAAAAATATGCAATTTGTATAGAATATATAAGTTCTTAAAAAACAAACATGCAATCTGAATAAATTGATTTTGCCGCATGGTGTACCTCGTGGTAATATACAACCATAGCATCCGGAAACGTTTCCGGAAGCGTTCCCGGGAGCATTACCGGGACAACAACAGACAGGAATTGCGCTGAGAAAAGCGCCTGTCACCAATAAAAAAGAGAGGTAGAGCTATGAAAAAGAAACTGATCAGTGTATTACTGAGTGCGGCAATGGCAACAACGATGCTTGCAGGCTGCGGAAGCACTGCCGCAGATACCGGAGCTGCTCCGGCAGAAACGAAAGCAACTGAGGAAAAGACCGAGGCTGCAGATACCGAGGCAGAGACTGGAACGGAAGAGGCTGCTGCCACAGGCGAAGGCAAGGTTTATTACTTAAACTTCAAACCCGAGCAGGCAGATGACTGGGTAGATCTTGCAGCAGAGTACACCGCTGAAACCGGCGTACCGGTAACTGTTGTAACTGCAGCAAGCGGAACCTATGAATCTACTCTGAAGTCCGAAATGGCAAAGACAGAAGCACCTACCCTGTTTCAGGTAAATGGTCCCGTTGGTCTGGCTTCCTGGAAGGATTATTGCTATGACTTAAAGGACAGCGAGGTTTATAAGAACGTACTGTCAGACGATTATGTGTTAAAGGATGGCGACGCTGTTCAGGGTATTGCATATGTAATTGAAACATATGGTCTGATCTACAACAAGGCACTGTTAAATGACTATTTTGCATTGGATGATGCAGAGATCAAATCCATCGATGAGCTGAACAACTTCGAAGCACTGAAGAAAGTTGCAGATGGCATTCAGGCTCACAAGGATGACCTTGGCGTAGAAGGTGCATTCGCTTCAGCCGGTTTTGATTCCTCCTCTGACTGGAGATTTAAGACACATCTGGCAAACCTGCCTCTGTACTATGAATATAAGGCAGATGGAATTACCTCTTCTCCTGCTATCAAGGGAACCTATCTGGACAACTACAAACAGATCTTCGATCTTTACATCACAGATTCTACCTGTGATCCGGCTCTGCTGTCCGGTAAGACTGGTGAAGATGCTGCCAGCGAATTTGCACTTGGCGAAGCTGTCTTCTATCAGAATGGTACCTGGGCTTACAACGACATCAAGGATAACGAAGTAGCAGATGAAGATCTTGGCATGCTTCCTATCTATATTGGCGCAGAAGGCGAAGAAAATCAGGGCCTGTGCACCGGCTCCGAGAACTACTGGTGTGTAAACAAGAATGCAGATCCTGCTGATATCCAGGCAACTCTGGACTTCATGGAATGGGTTGTAACCAGCGATACCGGTCGTGACGCTCTGGCAAACACCATGGGCTTTGTAACACCTTTCAAGACCTTTGAAGACGGTTATCAGTCTCAGAACCCGCTGGTACTTGCAAATGATGAGTACACCAAAGCTGGTAAGACACCTGTATCATGGAACTTCACCACAATGCCTTCTGAAGAGTGGAAAAACGGCGTCGGCAGCGCACTGCTTGAGTATGCTCAGGGCACCGGCGACTGGGATGCTGTTGTAACCGCATTCGTAGATGGCTGGAAGACAGAGTATGACGCAGCACATGCGGAATAATTCAGCTGCATAAGAGTCCTGCACCAAAAATCGGTATGCAGGTAAACAAAGAGGATCATAATCAGAGGGCGGGCTATGTGCCCGCCCTTTCCCTTTCACGCACGGGATTTTTGCTTTACGTGCGGTAATTACAGATGTTTTGAAACAATGCCGCCTGTGCGGATGCAGAGAACACGAAAGCGGCAGAATGAGAGGAAATTATGGAGAAAGCAATCAGACGGTATTGGCCGATTTTTGTTCTGCCCACATTTCTTGCATTTATCCTTGGATTTATTGCGCCTTTTGCGATGGGCGTATATTTGTCCTTCTGCAAGTTCACGACGGTAACAGATGCAAAGTTTATCGGTTTTTCAAACTATCTTAAAATTTTTACAGATGCTTCATTTGTACACGCCCTGTGGTATACAGCGATTTTCACAGTTGTGACGGTTGTGCTGATCAATGTGCTTGCATTTGCGGTAGCGCTGCTTTTGACAAAGGGATTTCGGGGGACAAATATCTTCCGGACAGTATTTTTTATGCCGAACCTGATCGGTGGTATCATCCTGGGTTATATCTGGCAGCTTCTGTTAAATGGTGTACTGCTGTATATGAACCGGACACTGACCTATTCCTCCGTCTATGGCTTCTGGGGACTGGTTATTCTGATGTGCTGGCAGCAGATCGGCTATATGATGATCATTTACATTGCCGGAATTCAGAATATCCCCAGGGATCTGATCGAGGCTGCAAAGATTGACGGTGCGACCTCCGGACAGATTTTGAAAAACGTGACAATTCCGATGGTAATGCCCTCCATTACGATCTGTACATTCCTGACCCTGACCAATTCGTTTAAGCTGTTCGACCAGAACCTGGCGCTGACAAACGGCGAGCCCTCCAACATGTCCGAGCTGCTGGCGCTGAATATTTTCCGTACATTTTATGGACGTACCGGCTGGGAGGGCGTCGGTCAGGCGAAAGCGGTCGTATTCTTCCTGCTGGTAGCAGCGATCGCATTGACGCAGAACTGGCTGACACGTAGAAAGGAGGTACAGCAGTAATGAATGTGAGAAAAGCAAAGCATGGCTGGATCTTTACGCTGGTCTTTACCCTGATTTCCATTGCCTATGTATTTCCGATCGCGCTGGTTGTGATTAACTCTTTTAAAAAGAAGGCTTATATCAGTAAGAAACCCTTTGCCATTCCGACGGACAAGATGTTTGTCGGCATCGAAAACTATATCAAGGGAATCCAGAGAACCGGCTTTATTGACGCGTTCTTTACCTCTCTCTTTATTACGGTGCTGTCTGTTGGCGTGATCATCCTGTGTACCTCCATGTGTGCGTGGTATATCAGCCGTGTAAAGAATCGTTTTACAACTGCGCTGTATTTTCTGTGTCTGTTTTCGATGATCGTTCCGTTCCAGATGGTAATGTTTACCCTGTCCAAGATTGCGGATATGCTGAAATTAAATAATCCGCTTGGTATCGTCATTGTATATCTGGGATTTGGCGCAGGGCTTTCCGTCTTTATGTTCTGCGGTTTTGTAAAGAGCATCCCGCTGGAAATTGAAGAGGCTGCGATGATCGATGGTTGTACGCCGCTGCAGACCTTTTTCGGAATTGTTATGCCGATTATGAAGCCAACCGGTATTACGGTTGCAATCCTGCAGACGATGTGGATCTGGAACGACTATCTGCTTCCGTATCTTGTACTGGATATGACGAAGTATAAAACAGTTCCCATCGCAGTTCAGTATCTGAAGGGCGGATATGGCTCTGTCGACATGGGTGCGATGATGGGCGTCCTGGTGCTTGCCATCATTCCGATCATTGTATTTTATCTGGCATGCCAGAAGTACATCATCGAGGGCGTTGTAGCTGGTGCTGTAAAAGGATGAGCTGCGTACCGGAATAAAAATACATATTTAGAAAAAAGAATAAAGCCGTTCGGCTACTGCAAACAGCCGGGTGGCTTTTTATAATTTTGTGATAATTTTGTGATTGTTTTGACTTTACGGGGGGTTTCCTATAAAATGTCGGAGGAAACGCGAAATTTTGAAAATTGCGGTCGAAACAATAAGTATGGTAGGGCAGAGAAGCAATGGAGCAGGAAAACAGAGAGATAGAAGAGATCACAATTAAAGATATTGCACGGATGTGCGGCGTTGGAGTAAGCACGGTATCCCGGGCGATCAATAACCATCCGGATATCAATCCTGAAACGAAGCAGAAGGTAATGGATATCATTCAGAAGTATGGGTATATTCCGAATAACAGTGCTCGGTATCTGAAGCGGATGGACGGAAAGTGTATCGCTGTGCTTGTGAAGGGATTAACAAACCCGTTTTTTGCCGGAGCGATCAAGGTCATGGAGGATGAGATCAAAAAGAAAAAGTATTCCATGGTGATCCGGCACGTTGAATCGGATGAGGATGAGGTTGATGTGGCGTTGGAGCTGGTAAAGGAAAAACGTCTGGCAGGTCTGATCTTTCTTGGGGGACATTTTGTTCATTCAGAAGAAAAGCTGAGTAAGCTGCGGATACCGTTTATTCTCTCAACAGTCGGAGAAGGACCGGACGGAATCCGGCACGATAATTACTCCACCTTGTCTGTTGACGATGAAAAAGAAGGATATCGGATGACAGATTACCTGATCCGACTGGGACACCGCAAAATCGCGGTGCTCGCTGCGGGAAAAGAAGATGTCAGCATCGGTCGGATGCGTCTGATGGGATATTTGCGGGCACTTCGGGAACAGGGAATCGAGCCGGATGAGGGACTGATCTGCTATATGAATCCGAAGCTTCCGTCCTACAGTATGGAAAACGGTTATGTTCTGACCCGACAGCTGCTGGATGAAGGAAAAGAGTTTACGGCAGTGTTTGCTTTTTCAGATACGATGGCAGTGGGAGCCTGTCGGGCGATCGCAGAGGCGGGGAAACGGATCCCACAGGATTATTCTGTTGCGGGCTTTGACGGAATTGAGCTGTGCAGCTATTACAATCCGACCCTGACGACGATCCGTCAGCCGATTCAGGAAATTGCAGAAGAATCTGTCCATCATCTGTTTGATCTGCTGGATGGCAAAAGCAGCCATCAGCATAAGATTTTTCCGGGAGAATTGCTGGAACAGGAATCGACGCGGGCGCTGTAAAGGAATCTGTACTCTGGGAATATATTACAGTTCACTCGTACCCTTCTTAACTCAGATTTTCGTGCAAGCACGGAATCTGAACTCAGAAGGGTACGAGTGAACTGTAACGGGAATATGTTACCGGTTGATATTTTACGAAATAATATTTATAATACTAGTGGGAGAGGAATATTCCTGATTTGAAATGGAGTGTAGAGACAGAAAATGGCAACCTTAAAGGATATCGCCCAGAGGGCGGGTGTAACGGCAACAACAGTATCTCGTGTTATAAACAACAGGGGATATATCAGTGAAGGGACGCGGAAAAAGGTATATGCAGCAATGGAAGAAATGCACTATCAGCCAAATGAGCTGGCACGTGCATTCTCCAAACAGTATACCAATACGATCGGACTGATCGTGCCGCATATTTCGCATCCCTTTTTTATAAAGGTGATCAGTAATTTAGAATCCTCAGCAGCGGAAAAGGGCTTTAAGCTGCTTTTGTGTAATTCAAAGGAGCAGCCGGAAAAGGAACAGGACTATCTGGATATGTGCATATCAAACCGTGTGGCGGGCATTGTGCTGTGCAGCAAATATGTTCAGACACGGGAATTTCGCAAAATGAACATCCCGGTCGTGAATCTGGAGCGGGGAGGGGATGATGATACGATTTCCGTACAGTGTGACAACTATCAGGGCGGCAAGCTGGCAGCGGAGCATCTGATTGCATGTGGCTGTAAGAATCTTTTGCATTTCGGCGGCGTCGCCGGCAAGGATATGCCCGCGGACCGGCGTGCGGATGGATTTTCTGACGTTTGTAAAAGGGCGGGAATTCCATACCGGATATTGATGAGTGACAGACTGTTGTACGGCTCTATGCATTATGAAGACTTTATCCGCAGGGCACTGCAGGAGTTTCCGGACGTGGATGGAATTTTTGCCAGCAGTGATCTGATCGCTTCTCAGGTGATCCAGGTCGGCGTACAGATGGGCAAACGGGTGCCGGAGGATATCCAGCTGGTCGGCTTCGATGACACGATGATATCGACGGTAACAACACCCCAGATCACGACGATCCATCAGCCTGTGGAAGAAATGACAGAATTGTGCGTGGAATATATTGCGAAGAGTCTGAAGAATGAGCCTGTTCCACAGAAGATTGTACTGCCGGTACGGTTGGTGCAGCGGGGGACTACGGTTTTGAAGACGGAAATATAAAAGAAACTGGTGTGAGAAATGCCGGAGCGTAAAAAGCTCCGGCATTTTAACGTTCCTGGGCCTTGGTTTTGATACCTGCAGGATTGTTCCGTGCTGCGCACTCCCACAATCCTGCCCGATAGTCGCATATCGTGGGATTATCATCCCACTTTTATGCTCCTATTGGGGCGGGTCACAAGATCGTTCGCCCATCCATGAGCAAGCTCCTGTGGGCGAAAGATCTTGTGACCCCGGTATCGTATGTCATCGGTAACACAATATGTATTTCGAAAACACATTTGATATACCACATAATGAGAAAAATAGCATAAATAGTATGAAATTGGAACTTTTGCGTAGCTGAAAATAGAAAAAGGTTTCGTGAAACTGTACAAATATTGCATTTTAAATTTGTAAAAAGGGACAAAAGTATAAAAGGTGCACATGTTATCGGTTGACATACATATAGGACGGTGCTATGATGACCTCATCAGGAAACAAGAGCTCAGTACATTAGGCAAGAGCTCTAAAAGGATTCAAGGATGCAGCGGTTTTACAGGACAACTTCTACAAACCACAGCTTCTCAGAATCCATAAAGAAACAAGGAGGATTATGAAATGAAAGGTAAAAAATGGTTATCCCTTGCACTGGCAGGCATGCTGGCAGTGAGCGCACTGGCAGGCTGCGGAAGCTCCTCTTCCAGCACAGGCAGCGCAGACACAGCTTCCACCTCTACAGGTTCCGCTGATTACGACCTGTACATCTTTAACAACAAGGGTGAGAACGCAGACGCTATGGCAGCTGCAGCAGAGGACTTCGGCGAGGAAAAGGGTGTTACGGTTAAGGTATTCTCCCTGGGTTCCGGCGTTAACAGTGATGACACACTTCGTACCGAAATGAACTCCAAGAACAAGCCGGCGATCTTCTCCTGCATGAACTCCGAATCTCTGGTTGAATGGACAGAGGGCGGATTTGCAATGGATCTTTCCAAGGCAACCAATGAAGAGTTCAAGCAGCTGGTAGCTGATATTCCGGAGAACTTCAACCTGACAGACGGCACTGCAAATTACGGTATTCCTTATAACGTAGAAGGCTATGGCTACATTGTAGATAAAGAGATGCTGGCAGCTCTGTTTGGTGAAGATCAGGTAGACGCTTTCCTTGAAGCATTCAAGACAGCAACCTATGACGAGTTTGAGCAGATGGTTCTGACTCTGCAGAGCTACATCAAAGAAGGCACAGCAGGAAGCGTTACCTTAAGCGGTCAGGAATTCGCACTGGCAGCAGAGAAGACCGGCAAGGCAGCTACTCTGGAAGGCGTATTCTCTGTAGCAGGCTCCGAAAAATGGACCTATGGTGACCACTTCGTTAACATTGCAGTAGACGCGATCTTCCCGGATTCCAAGGCAGCCGGCGAAGCTACTCTGGAACAGCTGCAGGCTGGCAAGGGTGCATTCGAAGCTTATGCAAAGGCTCTGGATTTAAAGACCGCCAATGCAACAACCCCCAGAGGACCGGAACTGATCAATGCAACTACCAATGGCTATGATCCTTCTGTTGCAACCTTCGCAAACAGCAAGGCAATCTTCTTAAAGCAGGGCAACTGGGCATACGAGAACATCAAGAAAGCAAATGCTGACATCGTTGATACCCTGACCTTCCTGCCCATTAAGATGCCCTTCACACAGGATGACATCAAGGTAGAAGGTCTGACAGTTGAGCATATGCTTGAGTCCATTCCGGTATTCGTACCGAACTACTACTGCATCAACGACAAGGTTTCTGATGAAGAAAAAGAACTGGCAGAAGAGTTCCTTGTATGGCTGAACACCACTGAAGCAGGTCAGAAGTTCGTTGTGGAAGAAATGTCCTTCATCCCTTACAACGCTGATCCTGCAACAACCTCCGCTGGCTACAGCCTGGGCGATTCCATTATCTCCTACATGGCTGCGGATAAGACTCTGACCAACGCATACGCAGGCGCTCCTAAGGGCTGGGCTACCGATAACTTCGGTCTGCAGATGATGGAGAACTATGTAAATACTGCAGAATGGCCTGAAACCGCTTACAGCGATATCGCAGATTATGCCATCAGCAGCTGGGCTGAAATGGCTGGTCTGGAATAATCTCGACCGAGCCATATAAAAAGTGACAGAACGAAACAGAATTTTGTAAAACAGGATTTTCCGGCTGCCGCAAACATGCGACATGGGCTGCGGCAGCCTCCTCTTTCCGGCAAAGCCGGAAAACGACAGGGGAAAAGAAAAGACAAGGAGAGACGTAATGGACAGATATTATAAAAAAAGATTTGTACCGTTAGCGCTTCCGGCCCTGATTTTGTTTGTTATGGTAATTGTGATCCCGTTCATCATGGGTGTCATTTATTCCTTTACAGCCTGGAGAGGTACCTACTTTGCAGGCGGTGATCATTTCTGGGAAGCGTTTGTTGGCTTCGACAACTATGTTAAGGCATTTAAAACCAAAAAATTCCTTGATGCGTTTGTATATACCATTAAGGTAACGCTTGTGGCAGTTGTAGCGATCAACGTGGTATCCCTTGCAATGGCGCTTCTGGCAACCAGCCTGAACAAAGGCGCTGCGGCATACCGCACGATCTACTTTCTGCCTAACCTGTTAGGTGGCCTGGCACTGGGCTATATCTGGCAGTTCATTTTTGAAATCGTTTTTTCCAAGATTCTGTTCGGAGAAGACGGAATCATTTCCATTCCTGCGCTGTGCAACATGACGCAGGACAACACCAAGGCGCTGTTTGCCCTGGTAATGCTGATCACATGGCAGATGGCCGGTTATATGATGATCATCTATACCACCGGTTTGAATAATATTCCGAAGGATCTGTCGGAAGCGGCGGCGATTGACGGAGCAGGTACCTGGCAGAGATTTAAGAGCATCACGGTTCCGATGCTGATGCCATCCTTTACTATCGTATTTTTCCTGACACTGTCCAAATGCTTCATGCTGTTGGATCAGAACGTAGCGTTGACAGACGGTAACTTCAGTACCAGAATGCTGGCGATGCAGATCCTGTATACAACCCGTGACGGTTCTCCCCCGGACTACGGTCTTGCACAGGCACAGGCTGTTATCTTCTTTGTGCTGATCGCAGCTGTAACCCTGGTTCAGGTTTCCATTACATCTAAGAAGGAGGTGGAGCTGTAATGAGCATGCAGGGACGTCATAAAACAGGTCAGGCCTTGATGCACGCGATTTTGGCCCTCGTTGCGATTTATACACTGGCTCCGCTGGTTTTCCTGATCTTCAATTCCTTCAAATCCAACAATGAGATCGTGGATTCACCGGTCAGCGCGCCTTCTTCCTGGAGCTTTCAGTATATTATCAGTGCGGCGCAGCAGATCCATTTCTTCCGCGCCATCTGGATCACCTTTGTGATCACCTTCATTTCTGTGCTGCTTCTGGTTATGGTTTCTTCTCTGGCAGCATGGGTAATGGTAAGAAGCAAGAGCATCCTGGGTACTGTACTTTATCTTGGATTTACCGCAGCAATGCTGATCCCCTTCCAGTCTCTGATGTATCCTTTGCTGGATCTCTTTGAGAAAATAGGACTCAAGAACATCCCCGGACTGATCTTCATGTACGGCGGTTTTGGACTGAGTATGTCAGTATTTCTGTATCATGGCTTTATCAAGAGCGTTCCCCAGTCTCTGGAGGAAGCGGCGATCATTGACGGAGCCAACATTTTTCAGATGTTCTTTAAAGTAGTATTCCCGCTGTTAAAGGGAACTACAGTTACTGTTATCGTATTAAACGGTATGTGGATCTGGAACGACTATCTGCTTCCTTTCCTGGTAATCGGTAACAGCAACGGAGTGAAAACCCTGACGCTGGAGTTATACTTCGCCAAGCTGACATCAGGTCAGTACGGTAACCCGTGGGAGCTGATCTTCCCGGCTGTGCTGGTAACGATCATCCCGATTGTCATTCTTTATATTTTCCTGCAGAAGTATATCGTGGCAGGTGTGGCAGAAGGTGCCGTTAAGATGTAAACAGACTGGCAGTGTCGGATGATGAGAAAACCTCATAGCTGCCGAGTGTCTGCCGGCAATTGCGAAAACCCGCCTTGTGCGGGTTTTCGTTGTATTTTGTATTAGGGAAGCAGTAAGACAGCAGGCTTTCTGCAGGCATCAAGGTCGAGGCTTTTGATCCCGACATCATCTTATCAGGAAAAGGGAATTTTGCTCATGGAAAAAGAAAAGTGGTGGAAAAAGGCAGTCGTTTATCAGATTTACCCCCGCAGCTTTTATGATGCGAATGGGGATGGGATCGGCGATCTGCGCGGTATTATTGAAAAATTGGACTATATCCGTGACCTCGGGGCAAATGTGATCTGGCTCTGTCCGGTTTATAAATCCCCGATGGACGATAACGGTTACGATATTGCAGATTATTATCATATAGATGAAGCCTTTGGAACGGACGAGGACATGGATGAGCTGATCGCAGAAGCGAAGAAACGCGGCATCCGTATCATCATGGATCTGGTGGTCAATCACTGCTCCGACGAGCATAAGTGGTTTCAAAAAGCAAAAGCAGATCCGGAAGGACCTTACGGCAAGTATTTTTATATCAAAAAAGGAATCGACGGCAAAGCACCGAACAACTGGAGGTCCATCTTCGGCGGAAGCGCGTGGGAGCCGATCGAGGGAACGGACTATTACTACCTGCACATTTTTACGAAGAAACAGCCCGATTTAAACTGGGAAAATAAAGAGCTGCGGGAAGAAATCTATAAGATGGTCAACTGGTGGCTGGATAAGGGCATCGGGGGCTTCCGGCTGGATGCCATCACCTATTTGAAAAAAGAAGCGGGATTGCCCTCTTATCCTGCAGACGGAGAAGATGGTCTGGTATCCGTTGCGCACGGCGCA
>ULXO01023944.1_pt1 | contig 20199 bp, 17 predicted proteins | sample 1961391 | NCBI WGS metagenome assembly ULXO01 (sample SAMEA4835841, study PRJEB28245) | human gut metagenome | biome: gut microbiome; material: fecal sample | place: Denmark | collected 2008 | reverse complement strand
GGCTGCAATTACGAATCTGGCGCAGCGGACAGGAATCCGGTTCCTGAATGTTGACAGCGCTGCTGCGGCACGTCTGAAAAAGAGCTATCCGGTTTATGACAGCTGTATTATTGCAGCTGGAACCTATCCGGGACAGGAAGAGGATGTTTCGACGGTTGGCGTAAAAGCGGTCTTGTTGGCGAGCGATAGCGTTTCTGCAGAGGTGGTGGAGGAACTGACGGCGCTTTTATTTGAGGAACAGCAGGAGCTGGATTTTGCGCTGCCGGTGGAGCTGATTACGGACGCAGACGCTGCTGTAGCCGGAATTTCGGTTCCGTTCCACAAAGGTGCAGAGCGGTATTATGAGAGCAGAGGAGAAAAGAGTGAGAATTGAACTGGATATGTATCAGACAATGGCAGTTGCAGTGCTTGCTCTGATGCTTGGAAGATATTTAAGAAAAAAGTGCTGGCTGCTGGAGCGGTTTTGTATTCCTGCGCCGGTAATCGGCGGCGTTATTTTTGCAGTGGCAACATGTATCTGCTATGTGACGGGAATTGCGGAGTTTGTATTTGACGATATTTTAAAAGAAGTATTCATGGTGTTTTTCTTTACCTCGGTAGGCTTTCAGGCAAATCTGAAGGTTCTGAAAAGCGGCGGGAAATCCATGATTATCTTTCTGGGACTGGTAATCGGTCTGATCGTGCTGCAGAACGGAACTGCGGTAGGCCTGGCGAAGTTTTTGCACCTCGATCCGTTGGTCGGCATGTGTACCGGCTCGATTCCGATGACGGGCGGACACGGTACGGCGGGTGCGTTTGGTCCCGTGCTGGAGGACTTCGGGATTTCAGGGGCAACGACGGTTTGTACGGCGGCAGCGACGTTTGGCCTGGTGGCAGGCAGCGTGATGGGCGGACCGCTCGGCGAACGGCTGGTTGAAAAGCGCGAGCTTTTGAAAACGGCGATTCCTGAGGATGACAGCCTTCTGCTGGAAGAAGATAAAAAACATGAACGCCATGTAAAACAGTATCCGGCTGCATTCTTTCAGCTGGTTCTGGCGATGGGAATCGGAACGGTGTTGTCTCAGGTTTTATCGATGACAGGAATGACGTTTCCAATTTATATTGGTGCGATGATCGTAGCCGCCGTGATGCGGAACCTGAGTGAATATACAGGGAAATTTCCTATCTATATGGGAGAAATCAATGGCATCGGTGGTATCAGTCTTTCCATGTTCCTTGGTTTGGCGATGATTACGCTGAAGCTGTGGCAGCTGGCGGAGCTGGCTGTGCCGATGCTCCTGTTGCTGACAGGACAGGTGCTTTTGATGTTTCTGTACACTTATTTTGTAGTGTTTAGCGTCATGGGAAAAGACTATGATGCGGCGGTTATTTGTTCCGGTACCTGCGGTTTCGGTATGGGGGCTACACCGAATGCGATGGCAAATATGCAGGCAGTGTGTGAAAAATATGTGCCGTCTGTAAAGGCATATCTGCTGATCCCGATTGTGGGCAGCCTGTTTGCGGATTTTATCAACAGCCTTGTCATTACGCTGTTTATCAATTTCCTATAAAGCAAGGGGGAGAAATGATGTTTTGGGAAAAAAGAAAAGAAAAAGCGGCAAAATACAAAGTGGAAAATGAAAATTTGGCAGTTCCGGAGATTCACTTAAAAGGAGATGATGACGCAGACCCTGCAGAGGTGTGCGGAGAGGATCAGGATATCGTTTATGAAAATGTGGCGGTTCCGGAAATCCATATCGGTAAAAAGCGCGTTTGAGCCGTAGAGCAGAATTCTATTTTAGACTTTGCGTATTGATTTATCCTATCGAAATGTCTATAATTATGGTACTATCGTGGCTTCCATGCATGAAGCGGACGAAAAGAAAGGTTAAATCGAATGGATAATAATATGAACCCGTTTAACGGCGGAAATGGAAATAGTTCCGGCAACGGATCCCAGGGACCGAACGGTTCCGGAGGATCGGAACAGAACAATCCGAGACGGACGAGCCTGATCCTGTTGGCGATTGCGGCGATTGTGACGTTGATTTCCATGAGTCTGTTTATGCGGATGATCAATAATGCAACCAATCAGGAAATCACCTATGGAAAATTTCAGGAGCTGGTAGAAGACGGCAAGGCGGCAGAGGTTACCTGGGATGACGATACGATTTATCTCAAACTGCAGCAGACAAACCAGAAGACACTGTTTTCTGCGATTCCGGAGGTAACCTATTATACCGGTAAGGCACAGTCGGATGATGCATTGACGGCGTACTTAAAAGAATATAAGGTTGCAAGCTACGGCAAGGATGTTCCGGACAGCTCCGGACTGATTTTGACGATGATCCTGACCTATGTGCTTCCGATTGTCGTTATGTGGCTGCTTTTAAGTCTGCTATTTCGGCGGATGGGCGGAGGCGGCGGCCCGATGGGCGTCGGCAAGAGCAACGCAAAGGTTTATGTACAGAAAGAAACCGGAATCACGTTTAAGGATGTAGCAGGCGAGGACGAAGCAAAGGAGTCGCTGCAGGAGGTTGTCGATTTCCTGCACAATCCGCAGCGCTATGTGAAGATCGGCGCAAAGCTGCCCAAGGGTGCGCTGTTAGTCGGCCCTCCCGGTACCGGTAAGACGCTTCTGGCAAAGGCAGTAGCCGGAGAGGCGAAGGTTCCGTTCTTTTCGCTGACCGGTTCCGATTTTATCGAGCTGTACGTCGGTGTCGGTGCATCGCGCGTGCGCGACCTGTTTAAAGAAGCGACGAAAAATGCGCCCTGTATCATCTTTATCGATGAGATTGATGCAATCGGCAGAAGCAGAGATTCCAAATACGGCGGCGGAAATGAAGAGCGTGAGCAGACGCTGAACCAGCTGCTTTCTGAGATGGATGGTTTTGATACTTCGAAGGGAATTCTGGTTCTGGGGGCGACCAACCGTCCGGAGATTCTGGACAAGGCACTGCTGCGTCCGGGACGATTTGACCGCCGGATTATCGTAGATAAGCCCGACTTAAAGGGACGCGTAGAGATTCTCAAGGTGCACGCCAAAGACGTTAAGATGGACGAAACGGTTGATTTCGATGCAATTGCGCTCGCGACGAGCGGCGCGGTCGGCTCTGACCTTGCCAATATGATCAACGAGGCTGCGATCAATGCAGTCAAAGAGGGCAGGGAATATGTCTGCCAGAAGGATCTGTTTGAAGCGGTCGAGCAGGTACTGGTCGGCGAGGAGAAAAAAGACCGGATCATGAGCGCGCAGGAGCGTAAGATCGTATCCTATCATGAAGTAGGTCATGCGCTGATTGCGGCATTGCAGAAAAATTCCGAGCCCGTGCAGAAGATTACGATCGTGCCCCGCACGATGGGCGCCCTCGGCTATGTCATGCATGTGCCGGAAGAGGAAAAGTATTTAAACACCGAGGCGGAAATCCATGATATGCTGGTCGGCTATCTGGGCGGCCGTGCGGCGGAAGAAATTGTATTTGATACGGTAACGACAGGCGCTTCGAACGATATCGAGCAGGCGACCGGTCTGGCACGCTCTATGGTAACCCGTTTCGGTATGAGCAAAAAGTTCGGTTTGATTGGGCTGGAATCCGTAGAAAGCCAGTATCTGGACGGCAGGACGGTTTTAAACTGCTCGGATGCGACGGCGGCTGAGATCGATCAGGAAGTCATGCGTATCCTGAAAGAATGTTATCAGGAAGCACTGGAGCTGCTGTCCGCAAACCGTGAGGTGATGGATCAGCTGGCGGCGCATCTGATTGAAAAAGAGACGATCACCGGCAAGGAATTCATGCGGATCTACAGACAGGTCAAGGGACTGCCGCAGGAAGAACCGGAGCAGACTGCCGGCGCGCAGATGAAGGCGGCAGAGCAGACTGCAGACGCAGAGAACCCGAGCCAGTCCGACGCAGGAAACAGCTATGGCACAGCACCTGCATCGGGCACAGACACCGAAGCGCAGCCGCAGTCTTCCACGCCGAAGCCATGGGAAGAGTTCGCACGCCAGCAGCAGGAAAGAGAAGACAGCTTTTTCTCGGGAGATACACAGCAGCCGGGAGATGCACAGCAGCCGGCGGATCCATCTGACGCCGAACAGAGCCAGGAACAGGATAAGCCCTGGATTCCTCCGACGCCGAAGCCGGAGAATAAAGGACCGGTAGGACGTTTTTCAGGAGCCTCCCTTCCGGACGACGAGAAGAAATAGGGAAGCTCATCGTAAATGCTATACACGAAGTGTGATGCGTGGCGGCAGAACCGGAGTGAAAGAACGTTTGTCAGGGACTATGGAAACATAGTCCCTGCTGTATTAGAAGGGGGGGAACGCGACATGTTTGTAATCGAAGAAGAGTTGAAAAAACTGCCGCAGAAGCCCGGCGTGTACCTGATGCACGACGCACAGGACAATATCATTTATGTCGGCAAGGCGATTCGCCTGCGCAGCAGAGTACAGTCGTATTTCCGTGAGAAAATTAACCGCGGACCACAGATTGAAAAGATGGTAACGCAGATAGCCCGGTTTGAATATATTGTGACGGATTCGGAGCTGGAAGCCCTGGTTCTGGAAAACAATCTGATCAAGGAACACAATCCGAAATACAACACACTGCTCAAGGATGATAAAACCTATCCCTATATTAAGGTCACAGTCGGGGAGGCATATCCGCGCGTGCAGTTTTCCAGACTGATGAAAAAGGACAAATCGAAGTATTTCGGGCCGTTTACCTCTGCGGCGGCGGTCAAGGATACGATCGAGCTGTTAAATAAGCTGTTCAAACTGCGTACCTGTAACCGGGTACTGCCGCGGGACTGTGGGTTGGAACGCCCGTGCTTAAATTATCACATCGGGCAGTGTATGGCTCCGTGTCAGGATTATGTGAGCCGCGAGGAGTACCGGGCACATGTGGACAAGGCGCTGGAGTTTTTAAACGGCAATTATAATATGATTTTAAACGATCTGCAGAAAAAAATGGAAGAAGCGGCGGAGACCCTGGAATTTGAGGAAGCCGCCCGGTACCGCGATCTGTTCAACAGCGTAAAGCAGGTGTCCCAGAAGCAGAAAATCACGGACAGCGACGGGGAGGATAAGGACATCATCGCGCTGGACAAGGACGGAAGCGACGCAGTGGTACAGGTGTTTTTTGTGCGTAGCGGCAAGCTGATCGGGCGCGAGCATTTTTATATGACGCATGTGGAGGATTCGGATAAGGCGCAGATTCTGCTGGATTTTGTGAAACAGTTTTACGCCGGAACACCGTTCGTACCGCGGGAATTGATTTTACAGAAAGAAATAGATGACATACCGGTATTAGAAGAATGGCTGACCGCACGCAGGGGCGCGAGGGTATATATCCGCGTGCCGCGGAAGGGACAGAAGGAAAAGCTGGTGGAGCTTGCGGAAAAAAATGCAAAGCTCGTCCTGGAAAAAGACCGGGAGCGAATTGCGCGCGACGAGGCGCGTACGGTCGGTGCGGTGCGGCAGATCGCACAGCTGCTGGATTTACCGATGCTCGACCGGATGGAGGCGTTCGATATTTCCAACATCAGCGGCTTTGAAAATGTCGGCTCGATGGTCGTTTATGAAAAGGGCAAGCCCAAGCGCAGCGATTACCGAAAATTCAGAATCAAAACGGTAGCAGGACCGGACGACTATGCCTGCATGCGCGAGGTTCTGACGAGACGCTTTGAACACGGCTTAAAAGAGACGAAAGAGCTGGAAGAAAAAAATCTGTCCGGGGAGTTCGGAAGCTTTGCACGGTTTCCGGACCTTTTGCTGATGGATGGCGGACGCGGGCAGGTCAATATTGCGCAGCAGGTGCTGGACGAGCTGCATTTAAACATTCCGGTCTGCGGCATGGTAAAGGATGACAACCATCGGACGAGAGGACTTTATTTTCACAATGTGGAGCTGCCGATCGACCGCAATTCTGAAGCCTTCAAGCTGATTACAAGAGTGCAGGACGAGGCGCACCGGTTTGCAATCGAATACCACAGGTCACTGCGCAGCAAGGATCAGGTCAAGAGCGTGCTGGATGAAATCCCGGGCGTGGGTCCTGCGCGGAGAAAGGCGCTGATGAAAAGCTTTCCATCGATTTATGAGATCCGGGACGCGACGGCAGAGCAGATTGCGATGCAGGCAGATTTGCCAATGTCCGTGGCGGAAGAAATCTATGAATTTTTTCATAACCACCAAGAGGAAGATTGCCGGGAATAATGATCTGTGATAAAATAAAACAAAGTATGGCATAAAAACAGAGTTCCTGATGTCAGGAACTACTGTCTGCATGTCCTGGAAAAGAGAGGATGGATTATGGCAAGCATCAGTTTAATGAAGATTGCAGAAAAAATGAAGCTGGAAAATCTGACTCCTGAAATCAATCTGAAGGGGATTAAGGTTACGTTGCCGGATATCAACCGACCGGCACTTCCTATGGCGGGCTATTTTGAACACTTTGAGGCGACCCGTCTGCAGGTGATTGGATTCGTAGAATACTCTTATGTTAAGAGAATGTCGGAAAAAGAAGAGAAGGAGATGCTGGAGAAGCTTTTGGATTATCCGATTCCCGGCATTATTTTCTGTCGTGAACTGCATCCGGATGAGCTGTTTCGGCAAATTGCCATTGAAAAAGGCGTTCCGCTTCTGATGACCAAGCGTGCGACAAGTTCGTTTACGGCAGAGCTGATCCGTTGGCTGAATGTCAAGCTGGCACCCTGCATTTCTGTGCACGGCGTACTGGTTGACGTATATGGCGAAGGCGTCCTGATTACAGGCGAGAGCGGAATCGGTAAATCCGAGGCGGCGCTTGAGCTGATTAAGAGAGGACACCGTCTGGTAACGGACGATGTTGTAGAGATCCGCAAGGTCAGTGAGGAAACACTGGTCGGAACCGCACCGGATATCACAAAGCACTTTATCGAGCTGCGCGGTATTGGTATTGTGGACGTCAAGGCGCTGTTCGGTGCTTCGAGTGTCCGCGAGACACAGAATATCGACCTCGTAATCCGTCTGGAAGAGTGGGACAAGGACAGAGAATACGACCGTCTCGGACTGGAAGAGGAATATACGGAATATCTGGGCAACAAGGTTGTCTGCCACAACATTCCGATCCGTCCCGGCAGAAACCTGGCAATTATTTGCGAAACGGCAGCTGTTAACCACAGACAGAAAAAGATGGGATACAATGCAGCACAGGAGCTGTATACAAGAGTCCAGAATTCCCTTGCACGTAAGCGGGATGAGGACGAGGATGAGGATGAGGACTAAAACGGTCAGGCATATCGAAATGTTCGGAATGAAAGCAATAGTGCTCCGTACAGTGATGCGGCTGGCGGATCGTACAAAAGAGTAAGGCATCATCACAGATCAAACAGCTGAAAAGCTTTTTGAAAATACGCGAGAAGCGGGAGGAAAATAAAATGGGTAAGTATTGTTTTGGTGTAGATGTAGGAGGAACGACAGTAAAGCTTGGTCTTTTTAACACCAGCGGCGATCTGATGGAAAAGTGGGAAATCCCTACGGTGACAGAGGATGACGGCAAAGCGATTCTGCCGGACTGTGCAAAGAGCATCCTCAAAAAAATGGATGAGCGTAAAATGGACCGTACAGAGGTAGTCGGCGTCGGCATCGGTGCACCGGGACCGGTTGATTCTGAGGGCACACTTTATGGTGCAGTCAATCTTGGCTGGGGAACCATGAGCCTGAAAAAAGAGCTGCAGACACTTTTAAATATGCCGGTAGAAGCTGGTAATGACGCCAACGTAGCAGCACTGGGCGAGGCCTGGCAGGGCGGCGCAAAGGGGTATGAGGATGTCGTTGTAGTAACCCTGGGAACTGGTGTTGGCGGCGGTATTATCATCAACGGTAAGATGGTTGCCGGTGCAACCGGAGCCGCAGGCGAGATCGGACATATGCATGTCAATGATGATGAGACAGAGCCTTGTAATTGCGGCAACTGCGGATGCCTGGAGGAATATGTTTCCGCAACGGGTATTGTCCGTATGGCAAAGCGTAAGCTGGCAAAGGATGACCGTCCGAGCATAATGCGCAAGGACGACCTGAGTGCAAAAGACGTATGGGATGCGGTTAAAGCAGGAGATACGGTAGCAACCGAGGTTGCAGAGGACTTTGGCTGGTATCTGGGCAAGGCGATGGCGCTGGTTGCCAATGTTTCCAACCCGGAGATCTTCGTAATCGGCGGCGGTGTTTCCAAAGCCGGCAATGTGCTGCTGGGTTACATTCAGAAATATTACCAGAAATATGCGTTCAAGGGCTGCCGCGGCGCACTGTTTACCCTGGCAACTCTGGGCAATGACGCTGGTATTTACGGCGCTGCCAGACTGGTATTGGAGTAATACCGGTATCATCTGCAAAAGATCCGCATAAAATAACAACGTATCCGGCGCAAAGCCGGAGCAGAAGGGCTGGTCAGGACATTTGAGTGACAGATTAAATGAAATTCTGCCGAAAGAGCGGATTTTAACAGAAGAACAGATGGACAGGCATACGACATTTCGGACAGGCGGTCCTGCGCGCTATTTTCTTGTGATTGAGACGAGGAAAGAGCTGGCGCAGGTGCTTGCCTGGCTGCAGGAAGAGGCGCTGCCGTGGTTTTTGCTCGGAAACGGAAGTAACCTTTTGGTGGGTGACCGGGGCTACCGCGGCGCGATCCTGCATCTGGCGGGGGAATTTTTAAAGACTGAAATCGACGAAGCTACGATCCGATGCGGCGCAGGCGCGATGCTTTCCGCTGTATCGAGAAGCGCGATGGAAGCAGGGCTGACCGGATTGGAATTTGCATCGGGAATCCCCGGAACGATTGGCGGAGCAGTCCGGATGAACGCGGGCGCTTACAACGGTGAGATTGCGGGTGTGACAGAGTCGGTAGAGGTGATGGAACCGGATGGCAGATGTCGTGTATACAACAGGGAAGAAATGGCGTTCGGCTATCGCACGAGCATTGTAAAAACAAAGCCCTGTGTGGTGCTCAGCACTGTTTTAAAGCTGCAAAAAGGCGACCGAAGCGAAATTTCTGCTACGATGCAGGAGCTTTCTGCAAAGCGTCGGGAAAAACAGCCGCTGGAATATCCGAGTGCGGGCAGTACGTTTAAACGCCCGGAGGGATATTTTGCAGGCAAGCTGATTATGGATGCCGGACTTGCCGGAGCGAGTGTCGGCGGCGCACAGGTTTCCGAAAAGCACTGCGGTTTTGTCATCAACCGAAAAAATGCGACGTCTGCGGACGTGGCGGGACTAATTCAGAAAGTCATAGAAACAGTGCAGGAAAAATTCGGCGTAACGCTGGAGCCGGAAGTGATTTTCCTGGGAGATTTTGAAAAATGAGATTTGTAATGGTAACCGGCATGAGCGGCGGCGGCAAAAGCACCGCGATGCGACTGCTGGAGGATATGGGATACTATTGTGTGGACAATCTGCCGATCCAGCTGATCGACAAGTTCGTTGAGCTTTTGTCCACACCGAATACGGAAATAACAAAAGTTGCTATCGGCGTGGACGTCCGCACGGATCAGTCCTTTGCCAGGGTAGAAAAAACACTTTCCTGTTTAAGACAAAACGGTATGGTGTTCGAAGTTCTTTTTATGGACGCTTCTGATGCAGTGCTTGTGAAACGTTATAAAGAGAGCCGACGGATGCATCCGCTGTGTTCAGCAGAAAATCCGAGAATCGAAGACGGAATTGAAAAAGAAAGGGAAATCCTGCAGCAGGTTAAGAAGGATGCAGACTATGTGATTGACACGTCCAAGCTGCTGACCCGGGAGCTGAAAGAGGAGCTGGATCGGATTTTTGTAAAAAATGAAGAGTACAGCAGTCTGATGATCAATATTCTTTCTTTTGGATTCAAGCATGGAATCCCGGCAGATGCGGATCTGGTATTTGATGTCCGTTTCCTGCCGAATCCTTTTTATATAGATGAATTGAAATATCTGACCGGCAACGACAGGGGCGTTCAGGATTATGTCATGAGCTTTCCGGAGGCGGGGATTTTTCTGGACAAGCTGACAGATCTGCTGCGATTTTTGATTCCAAATTATATTAAAGAAGGCAAATACCAGCTGGTGGTGGCAATCGGCTGCACCGGCGGCAAACATAGGAGCGTAACGCTGGCCAATGAGCTTTATAGAAAGCTTCGCAACAGGGAAGCCAAGTATGGAGTATCTTTGAGCCACAGGGATATTTAAGGATATTTCATATGTCATTTTCATCGGGAGTAAAAGAAGAGCTGTATCGGCACATCAGTCCGGCAAGGCACTGCCAGCTGGCGGAGCTGGCAGCACTTCTCCATTTTAACGGCAGCATCGGCGTCGGTACGACGGGGACTTTTCTGCAGATTCATGCGGAAAATGCGCTCGTTGTGAGAAAATGCTTTACATTATTACAGAAAACATTTAATATAAGTACGGAAACCCGTGTACAACAGGAAAATCAGCAAACCGGATATTTCTGTCGGATAGATGACCCGGAACTGATCCGCAGGATTCTGCAGGGGATCAAATTTTTGGATCAGACAGGCAGCCCGACGTCCGGTGAGGAGAGCCTACAGGATGGTTTACGATGTCCGGTGAGCAGGCTTTTAATCCGAAATTCCTGTTGCCAGAGAGCGTTTTTACGAGGCGCGTTTCTGGCAGCCGGTTCGATGAGCAATCCCGGGAAAGGATATCATCTGGAAATTGTATGCAGCAGACCGCTGCAGGCACAGCAGATTCTGGAGATTTTGACCGAGTTCGAGATCGAAGGACGGATTGTACAGCGAAAAAAGTATTATGTGGTTTACATAAAAGAAGGAGCCGGAATTTCGGATTTTCTGAATGTGGTTGAGGCGCATGTGGCGCTGATGGAATTTGAAAATTCCAGGATCGTCCGGGAAGTCCGCAATACGGTAAACAGGCGCGTCAATTGCGAAACTGCCAATATTACCAAGACGGTGACAGCGGCGGCGAGGCAGGTTGACGACATTCTTTTTTTGCAGCAAAAATATGGATTTGAAAAATTGCCGGTGAGCTTGCGCCAGATGGCTGAAGTACGTCTGGAGTATCCCGAAGCACCGCTTAAGGAGCTGGGGATGTATCTGGATCCTCCAGTTGGAAAATCGGGCGTAAATCATCGTTTGCGGAAATTATGTGAACTGGCGGATGCCATGAGGTCTTAAAAGGAGGAGTTTTATTATGAAACAGAAAACTGTGGAAGTAAAGCTGAAGCAGGGGCTTGAGGCTCGCCCGGCAGCAATGCTGGTGCAGGTTGCAAGCAAGCATGCCAGCAATATTTATCTGGAGTCTGAAGGCAGAAAAGTGAACGCGAAGAGCATCATGGGAATGATGAGCCTTGCGCTTGCACCCGGCGAAAAGGTAACCGTGATTGCAGACGGAACGGATGAAGACGACGCGATTTTCGGAATGGAAAATTATTTAAGCAGCGCGGCAGAATAAAGAAAACGAAAGGGTGTCCACCGGAAAGTGGCTGCCCTTTTTCTATTTTCCAGAGTAAGCTTGTTGTTATAGAAGCAAGTACACTTTACGGGAGCGCAGGGGCGAAACAAGGATAAAAAAGCAGAAATGAGGGAAAGGATGGACGACAAAAAGCTTCTTTTTATTTATAATCCCAGGGCGGGAAAAGGACAGATCCGGAATAATCTGTTGGATATCATTGATACGTTCGTTAAGGCAGGCTATGTCGTGACAGCAAGACCGACTCAGTATGCAGGGGAAGCCGTGGAGCTTGCGGCAGACAGAACGGCAAAATATGACCTCGTGGTATGCAGCGGCGGAGACGGCACATTGGATGAGGTGGTGACCGGCATTATGAAGAATGTTCGACGCCGCCCGATCGGGTATATTCCGGCAGGCAGCACAAACGATTTTGCGCAGAGCCTGAATATTCCGAAAAACATGGCTGAGGCAGCGAAAATCGCAGTCAGCGGCAGAATGTTTGCCTGCGATGTCGGTTCCTTTAACGAAAAAACCTTTGTTTATATTGCGGCCTTCGGACTTTTTACAGAGGTGTCCTATGAAACCAGTCAGGATGTCAAAAATGTGCTGGGGCATATGGCGTATCTGCTGGAGGGCATGAAAAAGCTCCGGGATATCAAATCCTACCACATGAAAATTACGACGCAGGACACTGTCATCGAGGACGATTTTCTGTATGGAATGATTACGAATTCTGTTTCGGTCGGAGGTTTTAAGGGAATTACCGGAAAATATGTGGATTTAAGCGACGGAATGTTTGAGGTGACGCTCGTAAAGGTTCCGCGCAGCCTGGACGAACTCAATCAGACGCTTGCTGCCCTGGCACAGCGCGATATCGACACGGCACAGATGTATTGCTTTAAAACCTCCTGGCTGAAGGTGGAGACAGAGGAAGAGGTCGCGTGGACGCTGGACGGCGAATTTGGCGGCAGACACACAGAAATCGTCATCGAAAATCAGAAACAGGCGCTGCATATCATGGTGCCGGGAGAAGAAAATGAAGCGCAGTGAAATGTAGCGGTTTAGTGGAAAAAGTGGAAAAAGAGGAAAAAAATGCGTATGCCGTATTTCTTTTTTGAAAAAGATAGGGTATAATAGCATCGGTTAGATAATAATTTTATTTCTATGGAGGTAAATAAGATGTTAGTATCTGCTACAGAAATGCTGAACAAAGCAAAAGCTGGCCATTATGCAGTTGGTCAGTTCAACATCAACAACCTGGAATGGACAAAGGCTATCCTGCAGACCGCTCAGGAGCTGAACTCCCCTGTAATCCTTGGTGTATCCGAGGGCGCAGGCAAGTATATGACCGGCTACAAGACCGTTGTAGGCATGGTTAACGGTATGCTCGAAGAATTGAACATCACCGTTCCCGTTGCTCTGCATCTGGATCACGGCTCATACGACGGCTGCTACAAGTGTCTGGAAGCTGGCTTCTCTTCCATCATGTTCGATGGCTCTCATTATCCGATCGACGAGAACGTTGAAAAGACCACTGAGCTGGTTAAGGCTGCTCATGAAAAGGGCGTTTCCATCGAAGCTGAGGTTGGTGCAATCGGCGGCGAAGAAGATGGCGTTATAGGTATGGGCGAATGCGCAGATCCCAACGAGTGCAAGAGAATCGCTGATCTGGGCGTAGACTTCCTGGCAGCTGGTATCGGCAATATCCACGGCAAATATCCTGCAAACTGGAAGGGTCTGTCCTTTGAAACTCTGGATGCTATCCAGCAGCTGACAGGTGATCTTCCTCTGGTTCTTCACGGCGGCACAGGTATCCCGGCTGACATGATCAAGAAAGCAATCGCCCTTGGCGTTGCTAAGATCAATGTTAACACCGAGTGCCAGCTTGCATTTGCTGCAGCTACCAGAAAGTACATCGAAGAAGGCAAAGACGAGCAGGGCAAGGGTTATGACCCTCGTAAGCTGCTGGCTCCTGGCTTCGAAGCGATCAAGGCTACTGTAAAAGAAAAAATGGAACTGTTCGGTTCTGTAGACAAGGCTTGAGCATCAGCCGAGTAACAGATCATTCAAACAGATCAATCAGGACGGTCGGAATCTTCCGACCGTCCGTTTTTATTTCATAGGAAAATGCGTCCTATGAAATAAAAACGCTCCGCGGGGACACATAAGCGGCGTTCATTTTTTATTCATATTTCTTTAACGGAATGTTTTTCTGCCCATCACGGTTTCGTCACTTTCCGTTTCTATACTAAAACCATAAGATACAGCAAGCCAATCAATGACAGTAACACAACTTTTCAAATAGCTTTTTCATAATAAATGCCAGGCGACATCGGGTTGCCTGGCATCCTCCCTTTTCTGGGGTATTTTTCACAAATAAGTGTTGGAGCAGAACAGATATCAACAGGTTCCAGGGTTAAAAGCTTTGTCGTGCGAGCTTGACCGGCTTTTGAGCTTTGGCATTTCAGCATATATCAATGAAGCACTCATGCATGTCGCATTCCGCAACCCTTCGGAATACGCGGGGGGACCTGTGTAAATCGCGGCTTGAACTGGCGGGACACTCATGTTAAGATAGCGGAAGAAGCTTTTGCAGCGGATGGCGGAAAGCGTTCGGAGCGTGGCAGTTTGACAGAAAAGGAATGGAAAGGAACGGGTAGACAAAATGAAGATGCGTACAGAACAAAAGACAGCGGTAAAAAACAGTATTGGAAGGCTTGTGTTCGTTGCGCTGTCGGTACTGTTACAGGTTATATGGATTTGCGTACAGGCGATGAAATTAAACCGATATTCGACATGGATTTCGGTTGCGACCAGCGTGCTTACGCTGGTTGTCGTGATCCTGCTTTATGGCCGCAGGACAAATGCAGCGTTTAAAATGCCTTGGATTATCCTGATTCTGGCGTTTCCGGTGTTGGGCCTCGGCATGTATCTGTTGTTTGGACGCAAAGAAGCGACGCAGTTGGTGCGGGAGCGGTTTGAGCGGATTGATCAGAGTCTGGACGGGCTGCTGATACAGGACAAAGCGGTTCGGATAAAGCTGCAGCAGACGGACCGGATGGCGGCGAATGAAGCGGAGTATATCTGGAACTATGCGAAATATCCGATTTATCAGAATACGGATGTCGTTTTTTATAAAGAAGCGTCGGAGGGGATTGAAGCTCAGAAGCAGGCGCTGAACCAGGCAAAGCATTTTATTTTTATGGAATACCATGCGATTGAGGACAAGCAGTCGTTTGGGGAGTTAAAAGAAATTCTTGCACGGAAAGCAAAAGAAGGCGTGGAGGTTCGTCTCTTTTATGACGATATCGGAAGCATCGGATTTATCAATACGGATTTCATTCAGCGAATGGAAGCGGAAGGCATTCAGTGTCGCGTGTTTAACCGTCTGATGCCGGTTTTAAACGTTTTTATGAACAACCGCGATCATAGAAAGATTACCGTAATCGATGGGAAAATCGGTTTTACGGGCGGATATAATCTGGCGGACGAATATTTTAACATCACGCATCCATATGGTTACTGGAAGGATACCGGCGTCCGGCTGGAAGGGGATGCAGTGCGCAGCCTGACTGTGATGTTTCTGGAAATGTGGAATGCGATTAAAGGTACGGATACAGACTATACACCGTATTTTCTGCAGGATGGTGCGCAGCCGCATGAGGCGGGTTTGGCGGGCAGCGTGGCGGATAGGGACGTTGGTGCTGCGCAGTCGGATGCGAATATTGCGGCGGACAGTGCCTCCGGCTTCGTTCAGCCGTATGCAGACAGCCCGCTGGACGGCGAGCCGGTGGGAGAAAATGTGTACATGGGCGTTGTAAAGGCGGCTTCCGAATATGTTTATTTCACAACGCCGTATTTGATTATCAGCGATGAGATGAGCAGGGAGCTGTGCCTGGCAGCGAAGCGCGGTGTGGATGTGCGGATTGTTACGCCGGGTATCCCGGACAAAAAGCTCGTCTATCGGGTAACGCGCTCCTATTATGCACAGCTGGCGTCGGCGGGTGTGCGGATTTTTGAGTATACACCGGGCTTTCTCCACGCAAAGCAGTGCGTCAGCGACGATGTGACAGCGACGGTCGGCACGATCAACCTGGATTACAGAAGTCTGTATTTCCATTTTGAAAATGGCGTTTTTCTGCATCGGTGTGAGGCTGTGCAGAAGGTACGAGAGGATTTTGAAGATATTTTCCCGGTGTGCAGGGAAGTGACAGAGCAGTATGCGAAGAAGCAGTCGGCGGCGATGAAGTTTGGACAGTGCGTGCTGCGTCTGATTGCACCGCTGCTGTAATAAATGTAATAAAAAGAATGTGCCTTGGCACATTCTCGCGCCGAGGCGCGGTTGCCTCGGCAACCATCTACCCTTGCGCCGAGTGCACATCCTCGCGGAGCATTTTTATCGTATGGAAACGAAGTTTCCTATACGATAAAAAACGGCGTACCCGAAAAGGGCACGCCGTAACCTGTGAAGGGTCTTATCTTTCTTTGAGTTTGTTCGGTTCCGGGTAATCTACGCCGAAGGTATCGACAGTCATGGTTTTGATTCTCTGGTCCTGCAGCGGACGGTCTGCGTAGTTGGTAGCAGTTTTGGCAATTGCGTTTACCGTCTCCATGCCTTCGATGATCTTGCCGAATGCAGCGTACTCACCGTCCAGATGGGGAGAGGTCTTATGCATGATGAAAAACTGGCTGCCTGCGGAGTCCGGGATCATGGTACGCGCCATGGAAAGAACGCCTTCAGTATGTTTTAAGTCGTTTTGGAAACCGTTGGACTTGAACTCGCCTTTGATGCAGTAGCCGGGACCGCCGCAGCCGGTTCCTTCCGGATCACCGCCCTGAATCATGAAGTTCTGGATAACGCGGTGGAAAATAACGCCGTCATAGAAATGTTTCTTGATCAGGCTGATGAAGTTGTTGACGGATTCGGGAGCAATATCAGGATAAAGCTCCGCTTTCATGATGCTGCCGTCTTCCATAGTGATAGTTACGATAGGATTTTTCTGTGCCATCATAAATACCCGCAGCCCGGTAATTCGGGCTGTTGTTTCCTTTCTCTTTATGCTGGTATCTATTGTAATGGAAAAGTTTTGGGAAGTAAAGAGATGATCAGAAAATGGACCGATCGGGATGCCGTCGTCTGGCTGTCAGATGAAAAAAAAGAGATCGAGCGCCTGAAAGCTGCCGGGCAGTGCTGCGTGTATGTGATAACAGAGCAGAACCGGGATAAAGCTGCGCCGAAGACGCGGTGGTGCCTGGAGCTGGATAGTGGGCAGGACGACCTGGATGCGCAGTGGCTCTACCGCGTGTGGCAGCGGCACGAAGGGATTGCGTGGGAAATTGCACGGACGAAACGTCTGATACTGCGGGAAATGACGGAGGCAGATCTGGACGCATTATATGAAATACAGTCGGGAGAAGACGATTCACCGTTTCTGGAACCGCTGTTTGAGGACCGGGACAGGCAGCTTGCGCAGATTCGGGATGAAATCCGGTACCAGTACGGATTTTATGAATTTGGTATCTGGATAGTCGAGCTGGCAGAAAGCCATACTGTAATCGGCCGCGCCGGACTGCAGCTTAGAGACGGTTATGGAGAGCCGGAGCTTGGTTTCGTAATTGCTCCTGCGTACCGCGGACATGGTTATGCGCGGGAAGCGTGTGAAGCCGTGCTGCAGGTTGCCAGGGAAGAGCTGTTTTTTGAGACAATCCGGGCAGTTGTGCACCGGGATAATGAAAAATCCCTCAGGTTGTGCAAAAAGCTTGGTTTTATAGTGGATAACAAGGCGGGAAAAGATGAGAACCCGTGGATATTTTTGAGAAAAAGTTTAAAATAGAGACAATCTGTAGCGAACGGGCGATGCAGAGGATCAGACGGCGGATGACAATCCAAAGGAAAGAGGAACATCATGATACAGAAAGAGAAGCTGGTGCAGTTTTACTTCTCCCAGTATAGAGACAGCGCGATGGCGCTGAAAAAGAAAAACAATGACGGAAAAAAGACGTATGAGCAGCGGATCGGGCGTCTGATTACAGAAATGCAGCGCACGAAAACCGGAAAGCTGACGCAGCCGCATCTGGAGGAATATCACAGACAGATCCGGAATATGGCGTACTATGCGTTAAAACAGAAAAATCAGTATGCAATCATGCAGATCAGAGATATTCTGATGCCGGAGCTGGTGCGGTTGGATATCGGTACGCTGCGGGAAGAAGAGCAGGAGCTGGTGACGAGCCGGCTGCTGGAATATTTAAGAACCGAGCGTCCGGGCGAAATCTGCCAGCATCCGATGCGCAGCATTCTGAAAAATTTTGCGGAAAACGGAATCCGTTCCCAGATCATTGATATGGTTCCGACGCGGCCGGAAATGGAATTCCCGCGCGCGCTGGAAATGAAGCGGCATTTCATTTTGCATGTAGGACCGACAAATTGCGGTAAAACCTATCAGGCGCTGCAGCGTCTGCGCACGGCGTACAAGGGCATTTATTTAGGTCCGCTGCGTCTGCTGGCGCTGGAGGTTTACGAAAAGATGCGGGAATCCGGTGTCCCCTGTACGATGCTGACGGGCGAAGAGCGGATTTATGAGGAAAACAGCAGAGTGATTTCCTCGACGGTGGAAATGCTCGATATTGATCAGGTTTATGATGTGGCAGTCATCGATGAGGCGCAGATGATCGCAGATTCCGAACGCGGACATTCCTGGACACGTGGGATTCTCGGCATTCAGTGCCCGGAAATCCATGTCTGCATGAGCCCCGCGGCACAGAAGGTGGTGACACATCTCATTGAGCTGTGCGGTGATACCTTTGAAATCCGCAGTTATGAGCGGAAAACCGCGCTGGTCTGCGAAGAAGAGCCGTTTGATTTTCCGGATGATGTAAGAGCAGGAGACGCACTGATCGTCTTTACCAAGCGGGCAGTACTGGATATTGCCGGAAGGCTGGAACGACAGGGGATTCGGACGAGTGTGATCTACGGCAGTCTGCCGCCGGAAATCCGCAGACGCCAGATCCGGATGTTTTCAGCCGGGGAGACACGAGTGGTCGTTTCCACAGATGCGATCGGAATGGGACTCAATTTACCTGTGCGGCGGATCGTTTTTGTGCAAACAGAGAAGTTTGACGGAAAAGAAACAAGACCGCTGAAAACAGAGGAAATCCGGCAGATCGCCGGGCGCGCGGGAAGGTTCGGGCTTTATGATACGGGCTATATCAATGCGGTCGGCAAGGAAGCGCTTTCCTATATTCGGGAACACGCGGCGATGCAGGAGGACGAAGTAGAGCATGTGACGCTCGGATTTCCTCAGGTGCTTCTGGATATGGCGGAGCCTCTGGATACCGTGCTGAAAATCTGGAAATCGGTGGAGACACCTGCTCCCTTTGAAAAGATCAGTATCGAGGAAATGCTTTTTCTGTACGAAAAAGCGTATAAAGAACGCAAGGAGATCGACGGCTTCGAGGACAAGCATCTGCTGTACCGTATGCTGACCTGTTCGATCGATATAAAAAATCGAGATATCGTTGCATTGTGGTTGTATTACTGCAAAACCTACACTGCGGATGTGGCGCTGCACTTCCCAGCGCTGATGATGTGCACGGATGCGGGGCTGGTGCGCTATGAGACATTTTATAAGATGCTGGATCTGTATTATCAGTTTTCGACGAGACTGGGGAAAAATATCGACGCTGACCGGCTGGTGCGGGAGCGGGAAAAGACCGAAGAGACGATAATGCGTTATCTGGCGAAGAATAAAAAGGATTATATCGGAAAATGTCGCTACTGCGGCGCGCCGCTGCCGGTTGGAAGCACATTTATGGTGTGTGACAGATGCTACCGGGAGACGAGGCGCCGCCGGGGATAGTACAGCGTGGGGCAGACTTGCCTGAGAATTCACTGATTTTTCACAATTTTCTACTTGCCATATATGCAATGGGTGTTATAATGCATTTGTAACAAAGAAGTGGATACTTAACCAGACCCGCATAGATGACCAGGTTCGCTAAGCATTCAGATTTTGGAGGAAAAGATAAATGACTACTTTAAAAGCTGAAACAAGAGACAAGAACGTAAAAGCAAAGAGACTCAGAAGAGAAGGTTATGTAACTGGTAACGTATTTGGCAGAGAAATTACAGGTTCCATTCCAGTTAAGATCGGACAGAGAGAAGTGGAGCGCCTGTTAAAAACCAGCAATAAAGGCAGCCAGCTGATGCTGGAAGTAGATGGCAAGACCTACGACGTGCTGATCAAGGAAATTGATTATGATACCATGAAGAATCAGGTAACGGAGATTGATTTTCAGGCACTGGTAAGCAACGAAAAGGTACATTCCGTAGCAGAAGTAGTTTTGCTGAATCATGAGAAAGTGCTGGATGGAATCCTGCAGCAGAAGCTGGAAGAGATTTCCTACAAGGCATTGCCTGCAGCACTGGTAGACAGAGTAGAGATCGACGTAGAGTCGATGAAGATTGGTGATGCAGTTCTGGTAAAGGATCTTGCGATCGCATCCAATCCGGATATTGAGCTGATGACAGATCCGGAAGCAGTTGTTGTCACGGTTACAAGAGTCCATAATGCTCCTGCAGAAGAAGAAACAGAGGAAACAGATGCAGATGCGGCAGCAGATACCAAAAAGGATGCTGCAAAGAAAGAAGAAAAGTAATACAGATAAGCTGTAAAAGAAAAAGGGCGTCTCCTTAGTGGGGACGTCCTTTTTTCTCTATATGATAAAAACTTTTTACATGATATAATGAGCACACAAGAAAAACAAGCGACGCCGAAG
>ULXO01002258.1_pt1 | contig 20293 bp, 9 predicted proteins | sample 1961391 | NCBI WGS metagenome assembly ULXO01 (sample SAMEA4835841, study PRJEB28245) | human gut metagenome | biome: gut microbiome; material: fecal sample | place: Denmark | collected 2008 | reverse complement strand
GAGATACGTACTCCTTTAACTTTGATTAAAGGACCCTTGGAAAATATCATTCTAAAAAAAGATGTTGATGCGGAAACTCGTGAGGATCTGAATATCATGGAACAGAATACGGAACGCTTACTGAATCTGACGAATCAGTTATTGGATTTTCGCAAGACTGAAAGTCAAGGATTCAGTTTGAATTTCACTAGATGCAATATAACGGAAGTAGTACAGAAGACACATTTGAGATTTACTTCTCTTGCCAAACAGAAAGGACTGGATCTCACTTTGAAAATACCTGAACGGGCTTGCTACGCGCATGTCAATAAAGAAGCTTTTACCAAGATACTCAGTAATCTGTTGAGCAATGCCATGAAGTATGCAGAGAGCTATGTACAGATTTTCTTGGAAACGGATATGGCTGTGGAGAATGGAATATTCCATATTCGGACAGTGAATGATGGGCCTATCGTACCGGATACAATGAAGGAGGAAATATTCAAACCATTTGTCCGTTTTAATGGGGAGGAAAATGGAAAGGTGGTTTCCGGCACAGGTATTGGACTGGCGCTTTCCCGTTCTTTGGCTGAACTGCATCGGGGAAGTTTACGAATGGTGGAGGGAGAAGACGCAAATATATTTTGCCTTACTCTACCACTCACCCAAGATAATGCTATTACGATGGAATCTGGGGATGTCAGTAATATGGAACCTTCTGCCGAACTCCAGGCGAAGTGGGAGGAGCTTAAAGAAAATAATGAAAACAGATATACTGTATTGGTAGTTGAAGATAATCCGGAAATGCTTTCTTTCGTAAGTAGGCAGTTGTCGCATGAGTATATCGTTCTGACAGCTGTCAATGGAGAAGAGGCTTTGCGTATATTGGATGAAAATTTTGTGAACTTGATTGTAAGTGATGTCGTGATGCCACTAATGGATGGCTTTGAGTTATGCAAGACTGTAAAATCCAAATTGGATTATAGTCATATCCCCATCATCCTATTGACAGCTAAAACTAATATACAGTCTAAAGTAGAGGGGTTGGAGCTAGGAGCTGATGCATATATTGAGAAGCCTTTCTCACCGGAATATCTTTTGGCTGCGATTGCCAGCTTGATTAAGAATAGAGAAACGCTACGTCAAACTTTTGCCAAGTCTCCCTTTGTGGCTGCCAATACAATGGCGTTGACAAAGGCTGATGAGGAATTCATTAAAAGGCTGAATGAAATAATTCTTTCTAATCTTCATAGTCCGGAGTTCAGTATGGAGGATATGGCTGAAATGCTGAATATGAGCCGTTCTAATTTCTATCGGAAAATAAAGGGAGTACTTGATTTGACTCCTAATGAATATTTGCGTATAGAACGCCTGAAGCGTGCAGCCCAATTGTTGAAGGATGGTGAAAATCGGGTCAATGAAATTTGCTATATGGTAGGGTTCAATTCTCCTTCTTATTTTTCCAAATGTTTCTTAAAACAATTTGGGGTATTACCTAAAGATTTTGTGGACTGAAGTGGAAGGTCTCAGGGTAAAGTATGTATTTTCAATAAAAAATAAATATCAAAAATCGGAATATTATGAAATGTATAGTTAACAAACTATTTATCGGTGCACTGTTCCTTTTGGGCGCCTTGGTTTGCAGTTGTCAAAACACAACGGAAAATACGGTAGAGAGCAGTGTAGAGGGAAAAGACACACTAGGATTTAAGTATATTGATATTGTTCATATCACACATACTGATTATGGCTATACTGACCATGCATTGATTGCTGTTGATTTGCATAAACGTTTTATTGATGTGGCATTGGATTTGGCATTGAAGACCAAAGATGAAATTCCGGAGAATCGGTTTGCATGGACAGTAGAAGCGTTAGATCCATTTTACTCATGGTGGAATTCAGCTTCTGAGGACAGACGGGAATCAATGCTAGACATGATTGAAAACAAACAGATTGGAATCAATGCTATGCCTTTTCATATACACCCTTATGCCAATAAGGAACAATGGGATGAGATGTTTGACTGGATTCCTAAAGATATGTGGTCTCAATTGGATATTGAAGTGGGTATGCAACATGATGTGAATGGTTTCCCACGTGCAGCAGCAACAAGGTTACTTGACCGTGACATACATTATATCTGGACTGGCATTAATCCGCATTGGGGTGGTTCTCCGGTAGAGCAACCTGGTGCTTTTTGGTGGAAAATGCCTGATGATAGAAAACTTTTGGTTTGGTCAGGATATCCTTATTGGCAAGGTTATCTTTTCTTTGCGGAAAAGGAGTGGCGTTTACAACAGCGGGAATATGCCAATACGCAAACATCATGGCCGCGCAATGGTAATATTCTACAGACTGATGATGTATCTATGCATGGAGCATATGATGTGTGTGTGAAACGCTTGAAGGATTTGAGAGAAAAAGGGTACGATTACCCCTTCCTTACATTGACTTTTACCAATGAGTGGAGATGTGATAATGATGGTCCTATGCCACAGTTGCTTGCTTTTATCAAAAAATGGAATGAGATGGGTTTCAAGCCTATGTTGCGTATGAAAACAGCAGGTGAGGCGATGAGGAATATAGAAAAGGAGATTGGAAATCAATTGAGAACTTTCGAAGGTGAGTGGCAAGATTGGTGGGCTTTTGGTGGTGCAGCTATGCCACGCGAGATGGAAGTGGCACGTCGTGCTGTTTACCATACAAAAGCGATCAGTTCGCCAGTATGGGGAGAACTGAATAGTGGAGCTAAAGATGAATTGAAAGAGATTAACCGTTTGTTATGCCGTTATTTTGAACATACATATGGTTCTAATGAGACTTCAGAGGCACCTTATAGTTTATATACGCAAGGACAGCTGAATGAAAAGAATGGTTTTGCTTATCGTCCGTGGGAGCGGGGAAAATATTTACTGGCACAACTGGCACGTAATAAGTTCGCGCAGGCAGATGCTGGTTTGTATGTTGTTAATGCGGCAAATGCATCTTATACAGGATGGGTTAAACTGGATGTTACCGGTTTTAGGGAGGTAGACTATAAATCTGTACGAAACTTGGAGAATGGAAAGTCATATCCTTTGTTTAAAGAGGGAGATTATGTTTGGCGCTGGGTAGTTGATGAGAATCTTAATACTAGTCGTGAGGCGATTCCCGGAGGAACTGAGGCATGGTTTTGGGTATCTGATATGCCGGCTAATTCGTTTACTCGTTTTGCACTTGATACCTCGGAGGTAGAGATTATTGATAAGAAAATAGATTTGCCGGAGTTATTTTTTGATAAGAACGGTTGGGTGACATCTGCACGCTGGAAAGGTATGGATGAACCGTTGTTTACGGAAGGGCTTGCCGACTTCATGGTAGTACACTTCAATGATATGGACAGATGGTCTCAAGGTGATATCTATATGCATATGGATGAAGCACAACGTATAGAGAAGTTCAATGAGATTACTAGAATGGAGTGGGCAAAACCGAAAAGTAAGGCTAAAGTGAGAGAAACACCTTATTCATGGATTGTTTCGCAGGATATGGAACATCCAAGGGTGAAGAATATGAACCGTCAGGTTGAGATTTTCAAAGAGGTTCCGAGAGCGAAGGTTAATATTTTCTTTGACAGAATTTCATCAATAGCACCAGAAGTATTCTATGCTAAGTTTCCTTTTCCTCAGGATTGTAGACAACCGGTTGCTACCAATGGAGGAATTCCTTATGAACTGTACAAAGAACAAATACCTAACTCATGCAAGGACTTTTTTGTTATAGACAGCTGGGTGAAATATGAAGCGGAGGATGGTGCACGGATCTGGTCGTCAGGAGACGTTCCAATTGTCAGTTTTGGAGGACATCATATGGGGATGCGATTGCAGGATGCTCCTAAAAAAGAAAATGAACTTTATGGTATGCTTTACAATAACTTATGGGTAGTTAACTTCTGTGTAGATTCTCCCGGTGAAATGAATTTTGAGTTTGATTTGACATACCGTGAAGGGAAACAGTCTGTTGAGCAGCTCACTGATATGGCTGATTCGTATTATATTCCGATGTCTATTGTGAATACTCCAGAGGCACTGGAAGATCCGGTAGTCCATAAATATTTGAATACACCCCAACGTTTGACGTCGGGATACTGACTAAGACTATGTATGGACTGTAAGGGAGCTTATGTATTGGTATAGAAAATATCTGGTATAATTTTAATATCATGACAAATAATGACATGTAGTAAATTCTTTTTGGTCTTGCTGATGCAGGTGTTTATACTTTCTTCGTTTGCTAATGGTAATGAGATAACTTTTTCCTCTTTGTTGCAGGAGATGACCAACCGTGAGTCATTGGTTGATTATCCATCTCCATATTACACTGTGCGGCAGTTCAGCAGTTATGACCGTTTCTCAGATCATGCAGTGAAAGGTTCTTATGACTGGTTTGCTAATTGGGATTTTAGCCAGTTTCTTCGTACGGAAGAAAAGGATGGACGTAGGGAATTTGTTATGTTTGACGCAGAAGGACCTGGTGCTGTAGTACGTATATGGATTACGGTGGCCAACTATAATGATAACGGTATATTACGTTTTTATTTGGATGATTCGGATATACCAGCTATTGAAGGTGAGGTACTGAGTCTTATCAGTGGTCACTTTCTGGCAGATGCGCCTATATCTACGTCTGTATCTCCTTTGACTCCTTATAAACAACGGGGACATGATTTGTATTTACCGATTCCTTATGCAAAGCATTGCAAGATTACTTATGAAACTCCTGGTATCACTGCAGCAGGGAATCGTCCACCCGGAGAGAACTTCTTTTATAGTGTAAACTATCGCACATATGATAAGGGAAGTATTGTAAAAACATTTACTTTGGATGATTTGAAAAAGGAAGCTGATGTACTTGATGGTACACAGAGAGAACTGATGGAACAACCTATTCTTGAAGGAAAATATCAAAAAAAAGTATCTGGGGATAAGGCTATTACGAATTTATCGGGAGAGAATCGGATTGTTCTAGAGGGTGGAGGAGCTATACGTGGTATACAACTTAAACTATCTGCTGATGATTTGGCTCAAGCTTTACGTTCCGTGATACTTAGAATTACTTTTGATGGTAATCAGACAGTTTGGTGTCCGGTTGGTGATTTTTATGGAACGGGTAATCGTCTTTCGCCTTATAGTTCGTTTTATACTACTGTAAGCAAAGATTCTATGATGACTTGTTATTGGGTGATGCCGTATAAAGATAAATGTGAAATTTCTCTGGAGAATTTGAGAACTGAAGTAGTGAGTACATCTCTTACTGTTTATTCGTCTGATTGGGAATGGAATGAGAGAACCATGTATTTCGGCGTAGGCTGGATGGAATATCATCGTAAATATACAGGGTTACATAAGAGTATCAATGGGACATTGGATGCAGAAGACATAAACTTTGTAACTTTAACTGGTCAAGGTGTTTATGTTGGTGATGCTATAACAATCTTTAATACAGTTGGTGATTGGTGGGGTGAAGGGGATGAAAAGGTATATATTGATGGAGAAAGTTTCCCGTCACATTTTGGGACCGGGACGGAGGATTATTACGGTTATGCTTGGTGTATGCCAAATTTCTTTGAACATCCTTTTATTGCCCAACCCGATGGCACAGGAGCTTATCAGCCTGGACACGTGGCAAATTTGAGATATCGTGGGTTGGATGGCATAACGTTTAAGAAATCTCTTGTTTTTGATATGGAATTTTGGCATCAGAGTGCGACATATGTCAATTACGCACCGACTACTTATTGGTATATGCTTCCGGGAGGAAAAACGAACCGGAAACCAGAAGAAAAGATGGCTGTAATTGATATAGCGAAGCATAAGAATGACCTGGTGAGTAACTCTGTTGACAAAAATGGAAAAGTGGAGGGAGAATTTATGAATATTTCTGTAACTGGTGGCATGGAACGAACGCAGTGTATTCCTGAGATGAATTGGAGTAATGGAGTACAGTTTATATGGAGAGAAAGTAGGAAAGGAGATTGTGCTAATTTAGGTTTTGTGGTTGATGAGGGAGGAAAATATTCGGTAAAGTGCAGGTTTACGATTGCCCCAGATTATGGTCGCTTTTCTGTTGAGGTAAATGAAAGTCCGGTTCTTCCCTCTGTTGATACTTATAATTCAAAGTTGAGCATGATGACAGTTGAACTAGGTATATTGGAGCTGAAGAAAGGGGAGAATTTCTTGAAACTTGTACAGCTGGATAAAAATGAAAAGGCAGTTAATTCATTGATAGGATTGGACTATTTGACTGTAGAAAAGGTAAAATAGTCTCAGGATATAAGATGTGAAATAGTTTGGAATGGGATTGAGACTTTTGTATTATTTATTGGGACATTTATTATATGCTAAATCCTTTTTGCAGGTTAATTTTGTGGTCAGTAACTGTTTGAGTATTTAATTCTAATAAATCAATTCTAATACTATATTTATCATTGAAAATTATTCGTTGGCAGTAGTGTTTTGTTTTATAACAATGCTGTGTTGGGGGTCTTGGGGCAATACCCAGAAGCTGGCGGGCAGTCGTGTCTGGCGATACGAACTCTACTATTGGGATTATGTAATAGGTGTGTTACTTTTGTCACTTCTGGCTGCGTTTACAATGGGGAGCGTAGGGGAATTGGGACGAGGTTTTGTTGATGATTTGTTGCAGGCTGACGCATCTAATCTGGCTTCGGCTCTTATCGGGGGTGTCATATTCAACCTTTCCAATATTCTACTTTCTGCCTCTGTTTCTATTGCAGGTATGTCTGTGGCCTTTCCATTGGGAGTAGGGCTGGCTTTGGTTCTGGGAGTATTCATTAATTATTTTAATGCACCGCAAGGTAGTCCGGTATTCCTTTTCTTAGGAGTTCTGCTGGTGATTGTGGCGATTGTCTTTAATGCTTGGGCCTATAAGAATATGGGAAAAGGTGGGGAGCAACAAAAAACAAAAGGTATTGTGATAGCTATAGTGGCAGGTATTATGATGTCTTTCTTTTTCCGCTTTATTGCAAGTTCTATGGATTTGCAGAATTTTGAATGTCCTGAAGTCGGTAAGATGACCCCCTATACAGCAATGGTGATTTTTTCTATTGGTATTTTCACCAGTAACTTCATTTTCAATACAGCCGCCATGAGGCGTCCTTTTGTCGGTACATCTACATCTTATGGGGATTATTTTGCTGGTAGTTTCCGTCTGCATGCTGTAGGAATATTGGGTGGTATAATCTGGGGTATTGGCAATCTGTTCAGTTTGTTGGCTACGGAAAAAGCCGGTGCAGCCATTTCATATGGATTGGGACAAGGTGCTACGATGGTGGCTGCATTCTGGGGCGTATTTATTTGGAAAGAATTTGTGGGAGGTCCTAAAATAAACAGAACTTTACTGACATGTATGTTCATTCTGTTCTTGTCTGGAATCGGTTTGATTATTTATGCGGGACTTTAAATGGTAATTTATATATCTAATGATGAAATGGAAAAATGTAAGAAAATAGTTGTGGTCGGTAGCACGAATGTTGATTTGATTGCCCGCGTCAGTCACCTGCCTGAACCGGGTGAGACAATAGGAGATGCAGAATATTGCCTTTCATATGGAGGCAAAGGAGCTAACCAGGCAATTGCTGCTGCCCGGTCAGGAGGACATGTCTCATTTATTTCTTGTCTGGGAGATGATGCCTATGCAGATACACTTATAACCTCTTTTGTAGATAGTGGAATTGATGTGGATTATATTCAGAAGTGTGTGAGACACTCTACTGGGATTGCTTTTATTTTTGTTGCGGAAAATGGAGAGAATTGCATTGCTGTGGCTCCAGGGGCAAATAATTTATTGCGAGGAGAAAGAATGGATACTATTCTTCCAGTTATAAAAGAAGCGGATGCATTGGTGCTGCAGCTGGAGATTCCTTATGAATCGGTGATTTCGTTGATTGAGTATGCTCATACTGTTGACACTAAAATCATTTTGAACCCAGCTCCGGCCAAGCAGATACCTTCTTATATCCTGGAGAAAGTGGATATTCTTATTCTGAACGAGACTGAGGCTATGCTTATAGCAGGACAGTCATTGGACTTTTCGGAACCGATAGGTATTGCTCGAAGTCTATTGAGAAGAGTAGGACAAGTCGTAATTCTGACATTGGGAGAAAAGGGGTCGGTTATTGTTTCGGATGAGATGGAGAAACAGATTCCTTCATATGTAGTGAATACAGTAGATACGACAGGAGCTGGTGACACGTTCTGTGGTGCTTTTGTAGCTCAGTGGGTGGAAGGAGTAGATTTACAGGATTGTGTACAGTTTGCAACAGCAGCTGCTGCTTTGTCTGTCACAAGAATTGGAGCGCAAGTTTCGATTCCTTATCAAAAAGAAGTAATTGAATTTATGCGCAATAGAATACTATAGGCTATTGGATTTGCAGAATACTTATGAGATAATATTATGAAAACAATCGGAAAAAAATTAGTTATTGTATTAATCTTGTTTTTGGCTGGAGGAACAATGACTTCTTGCCACCAACAATCTTCGTCAGTTACAAATACCATGTCTACAAGCCAACTTTTGGATAAAATAAAAGGAGGATGGGCAGGACAAACCATTGGAGTTAGTTTTGGCAGTCATACGGAGTTCAGATATCAGGGAACATTTATACAAGATTATCAGTCTATCCCATGGCATGAAGGCTATGTACAAGAGTTAATGGATTCTTGGCCCGATTTGTATGATGATATTTATATGGATTTGACATTTGTAGATGTATTGGAAAGAGTTGGACTAGACGCTCCTGTTGATTCTTTTGCCATTGCATTTGCGACGGCAGACTATAATTTGTGGCATGCTAATCAGGCTGCTAGATACAATATTTTACATGGGGTAAAGGAGTCTGGGCATTGGTTGTTTAATCCCCATGCGGATGATATAGATTATCAGATTGAAGCTGATTTTGCTGGCTTGATGAATCCAGGTATGCCAAATTCTGCTTCTGAGATTAGCGATAAGATTGGACATATTATGTGTTATGGTGATGGTTGGTATGGTGGAGTATATGTGGGTGCGATGTATAGTTTGGCTTTTATATCAAATGATATTCAGTATATTGTGGAGGAAGCTTTGAAAACCATACCTATTGAAAGTACATTCTATCAATGTATTTCGGATGTAATAAAATGGCATAAACAATACCCGGATGATTGGAAACAGACATGGTTTGAATTGCAGAAACATTATTCGGAAGAAGTTGGATGTCCTGATGGAGTTTTTGTACCATTAGATATTGATGCAAAGATAAATGCAGCTTATATTGTTCTTGGTTTGTTGTATGGTAATGGAGATTTTACTAAAACAATGGAAATATCTACACGTGCTGGGCAAGATTCTGATTGTAATCCTTCTTCTGCCGGTGGTATTTTAGGTGTGATGCTGGGCTATAGTCAGATTCCGGAATATTGGATGCAAGGTTTGAGAGGAGCAGAAGCCAAGAAATTTAAATATACTTCATTGAGTTTAGATGATTTATATGCTATTAGTTATAGACATGCTCTTCTAATGATAGAGAAAAATGGAGGGACGGTGTTTGACAATCAGGTAATGCTACCGATACAAAAGCCTACTGCTGTACGTTTAGAACAATGTTTTGAAGGAGTGTATCCGCTGGTTAAGAAAGGATTGAACTGTACAGATATTGATACTTTATCTTTTGACATAGATGGGGTTGGTTTTGTAATTAGGGGTGAGGCGATTCGTAGGGACTATAGTCAACCGGATGATATTATAAAAGCAAAACTTTATATTGATAATCATTTTGTAGAGGAAGCTGAGTTTCCAACAAGTTTCCGTTATCGTCGTTTAGATCTTTTCTGGAATTATCAATTGCCCAATGGAAAACATAATATCAAGGTAGTGGTTGATAAACAGAATGTTAATGCATTATTGCGTTCATGGGAATATATTGTGTATTCTGATAAGAAACAACAAAGTTCCTATTAGTTCTGTATAGGAAAAAAATTCTATTTTTTTCTCCTTAAGGGGATGTTTATGGTATTTAATGAGACATTTGTTTCATCGAAATACTGTTCTATAGTCTACTTTTGCTCTTAGTAATAGGTATGGGTAAATTACTATATCTACTTCTTTGTTGAACTAAAAATATGGTATTTAAAATTATGAAAAACAAAAGCGTTCGAACAGAAATTCAAAAGAGTTTTCTTTGGAATTTTAAGTTGTATGCATTTATAGGGTGTTTGGCATTTCCCTTGAATGTATTAGGTGAATCTGTTTCCTTTGACACTGACAATGTTGCTTTTATGTCTCCTTCTCAAAGGATTAAAGTTACAGGTATCGTAAAGGATGAGGCTGGTATTACTCTTCCTGGTGTAAATGTTGTAGTAAAAGGAACAATTATCGGTACGATTACTGATGCTAATGGACAATTTACATTAGAAGCTCCTAGTGACGGTGTATTGTTGTTTACTTATGTTGGCTTTGGAAATCTTGAACTGCCAGTTAATGGAAAAGAGAATCTGGAAATCATAATGAAAGAGGGAGATACTCAATTGGAAGAAGTTGTGGTGGTAGGGTATGGTACTCAGAAAAAGGTCAGTGTAGTAGGATCTATATCCAACATTGCTCCTAAAGCTATTAAGCAAACTGCAACCACTTCACTACCAAATGCGCTTTCTGGTCGCATGCCAGGTATTATAACACGACAGACATCTGGTGAACCAGGATTTGATGCAGCGTCTATTTATATTCGTGGTATTGCAACTTGGGGAGAAAAGGCACCTTTGGTTTTAGTAGATGGTATTGAGCGGTCTATAAGTTCAGTAAATCCAGATGAAGTCGAAAGTTTGTCTGTACTTAAGGATGCTTCGGCAACTGCTGTTTATGGTGTGAAAGGTGCTAATGGCGTTATTCTGATTAATACAAAGAGAGGTAAGCAAGGTAAGCCTCAAGTCTCGTTCCGAACAGAATCTGCTATTCTTTCCAGCTTGGCCGAGCGTAATTATATTGACGGTTATGAATATGCCTCATTAATGAACGAGGGATTGGCTAATGTGGGCAAGGCTCCTCGTTGGTCTAATGAAGAGTTGGAGAAATTCCGTACAGGTTCAGATCCTTATTTATATCCGAATGTGGATTGGATAGATAAGGTTCTTAATAAAAATTCATATCAGACAATAAACAATTTGAGTGTAACTGGCGGTAATGAAATAGTACGGTATTACGTGAATTTGGGATATTCAATGCAGACAGGTATATATAAAACGGATAAAAGTAATCCTCATAATACGAATGCAAAAGTTTCCAGATATAATTATCGTTCTAACGTAGATATAAACTTGACTAGAGACTTGGTTGTAGAGCTGGGTGTTGGTGGTATTATTGATGACCGTAATTATCCGGGTGCTGGTGCAGCAGGTATCTTTAATGGTTTACGTGATACTGGACCTATTGCATTTCCTGTGACGAATCCGGATGGAAGTATCAGTGGTCTGCCTACGTATATCGGCTCTAATCCATGGGGACAATCTACGCAAACGGGTTACTCTGATGAGCATTTGACTACTATACAATCTACAGCAGGTTTAACCTGGGACTTATCTCGTTTAGTAACAAAAGGACTATCGGTGAAGGGGCATTTCTCTTTTGACTTTTATCACGCAAACAAAGCATTGAGATATAAGGAATTTGGTATAAAGCAATATATTGGCAAGAATGAACAAACTGGAGAAGATCAATATATTACACACCGGGACGATAAGGCAATGGGGTATAGTATCGAACAAAATTCAAATCGTGCTATCTATATGGATTTTTCGGTAAATTATCAACGCACATTCGATAAACATTCTGTTGCAGGTATGTTACTTTTAAATCGTCGACAATATGATAATTTGTCTGCTGGGACTTCTATTATGAATTTACCTTATCGAAGTCAAGGTTTGGCGATGCGCGCGACTTATGACTATGCACAGCGATACTTTATAGAATTTAATGCGGGCTATAATGGATCAGAGAACTTTCCGAAAGGAAAGCGAATGGGCTTCTTCCCTGCTATATCTTTAGGATGGTTAGTTTCTGGAGAATCTTTTTGGAAAGATAATTTAGTAAGCAATTTGAAATTAAGATTTTCACATGGAGAAGTTGGTAATGACCAAATTGGTGGTGATCGTTTTTTGTATTTGACAAAGATGGATCAGAATTGGGAACAAGTGTACTATTTTGGACAAGATCAAATTAGATGGCCCGGTATTATTGAATCTAAGATTGGCTACAACAATGTTACTTGGGAAACTGCGGTTAAAACGAATTTAGGACTTGATTTAGGTTTGTGGAAAGACCGTTTTAGTTTACAGATGGATTTTTTCTATGAAAAAAGAAAGGGTATTTTAATGCAACGCCAATCTGTACCAACGGGAGCAGGTTTCTTGGCTGCAAGTGTTTTATGGGGTAATTTGGGAAAAGCAGAAAATAAAGGCTTTGATGCATTGTTGGAATTTAAAGATCGTACTTCTTCCGGATTGTTCTATTCATTACGCGGGAATGTAACATTTGCTCGTAGTAAAGTACTTGAAAATGATAAAGCCGATCCACTCTATTCAAATTTGTCCGAGATAGGACATCCTATCGGTCAACCGTTCGGTTTGGTAGCTGCTGGATTTTTTGAATCAGAAGAAGATATTGACAATTGGTATGACCAGTCTTTATTGGGTGGACGTCCAATACCGGGAGATGTGAAATATAAGGATATCAATGGAGATAATATTATTGATTCAAATGACCAATGCGCAATAGGTTATACTCGTGAACCAGAATTGGTTTTTGGATTTGGTGGTACGATTGAATATAAGGGATTTGATTTGAGTGCCTATTTTACAGGTGCTGCTCGTACGAGTACTTTCTTCGAAGATCGTACTTTCTGGCCATTTGCTAGTGGTATGGGCTTTTTCAATGTATTCAAGGAAATTTATGACAATCGTTGGACACCTGAAACTGCTGGTGCAGCAAAATATCCGGTGGTTACGGATGGCTTTAATGTACAAAGTATGCGGCGGTCGACGGTTTGGCAGAAAGATGCTAGTTATTTGCGTTTGAAGAATCTGGAAGTTGGCTATACTTTGCCAAAGAAAGTTGTAAGTAAATTGAAGATCAATAATCTCAGAGTGTTTGTAAACGGAACTAACCTTTATACATGGGATAAGATTAATCACACAATTGATCCGGAATCTGATAATTGGTATCCTATTCAACGGGCTGTGAATTTTGGACTTGCAGTGGATTTTTAAAAAGTAGAACGATTAAACTTGAGCGAATATGAAACGTATTAATATAGTTTGCATCACTTTGTTGATGATATTATTGGGAGTAAATACTTCATGTGCTGATTACTTAGATAAAGCACCTGATGAAGATTTGACCCTTGATGATGTGTTTACACGAGAGAATTATGCAGAGCAATTCTTATCATCCATTTATTGGAATATGCCCTGGGAATTGAATTTCACGAATGATTGGGGGCACAATCCATTCGTTGGTGCGGCAGATGAGCTGGATTATCCTTATACAAATTGTTTTGCCTACTTCATGAATAATGGGTCCTGGACACCTGATAATGTTTTAAAAGATATTTCCAATATGGCATACCAGGGTATTAGAAAAACGAATATCTTTCTTGAAAATGTAGCTAAGGTTCCTATGGATGAGTCAAAGCGTGCCGGTTGGATTGGAGAGGCTACTTTCTTACGTGCATTTTTTCATTTCCAATTATTGCGTATTTATGGGCCGATACACATTACAGAGAAAGTATTTGATCCCAATGAAGATTTTTCAGAATTGTGTAAACGAATGCCGTTAGATCAGTGTGTAGATTTTATTACTAACGAGTGTGATAAGGCTGGAGGTATGCTGAAAATGAAAGAAGGAGCAGACAGATATGGTCGTGTGACAAAAGCTGCTGCTATGGCATTAAAGGCGAGGGCTTTACTTTATAGGGCTAGCCCCTTGTGGAATGGTAATCCTGATTATGCAAACTTTACAGATAAAGAAGGAAATCACTTGTTCCCCCTCTCTTATGAAGCGGAACGTTGGAAGATTGCTGCCGAATATACCAAAACATGTATAGATGAAATGGAAAAGGCAGGTTATGGGTTGTATTATGCACCGTCAGGTGACCCAATGGAGAATTACCGTTACTTGTTTGTAGAGAACTGGAATAAGGAGATTATTTTTGCAAAGAATGTGGCGATTTATGACCAGATGGAACGTGCTGCCGCTCCGCTCAGTTTAGGCGGTTGGTCAGGCTTATGTCCTACTCAGGAGCTTGTTGATGCATATGAAATGGCAGATGGTACAACTCCTATTTTAGGATATAATGCTGATGGTAGTCCAATAATTAATTCTGAATCAGGATATTCTGAAGAAGGGTTTACGGAAGAGGCAGATGCAGAGGGGTATTATCCGGAAAATACTTTTAATATGTTTGTAGACAGAGAACCGAGATTCTATGCAACAGTTACTTATAGCGGTGCTTACTGGAGAGGACGTCAGATTGATTTCCGTATGGGAGCTCCTGATGGACGTACTGGTGGACCTGACTATACAACTACTGGTTATCTGATGCGTAAGTTTTTGGATGAGGATGGTGTAGATATTTTAAGAGGAGTTTTTGTAAATAAGACATGGAATTATTTCCGTTTGGGGGAACTTTACCTCAATTATGCAGAAGCATTGAATGAGGCTTCTGGTCCGGTGGATGATGTCTATAAATATGTAAATTTGATTCGTAAACGTTCGGGATTGCCAGGGTTGAAGGCAGGTTTGTCTCAAGATGAAATGAGACAAAAAATTAGACGCGAACGTCAAGTGGAATTAGCTTTGGAGACTCATCGGTATTTCGATTGTAATCGTTGGAAGATAAGCGATCAGGTAAAAGCGGTCCATGGTATGGATATTGGTGCCCGTGATAATAGTTTCTTTAAACGTACTTTGGTTGAGGAAAGAGTATTTGAGGCACCTAAGCACTATTTGTGGCCGTTCCATCAAGATGAAGTTAATAAGAATCCTGATATTTTTGTACAGAATCCGGGATGGGGTGGAATTAATTGATAGCTGAATTTGAACTTAATCAAAGAGGTTCGGTAGGCATGTAAAGTATTTATATGAAATTCATATACTTATAAGTATGAAAAAGGTGATATTATTGTTCTTGTTATACTTTAGCTCTTCTCTTTGGGGACAGTCAAGGGATGTCACAGAGTACGTTGATTCTATGATTGGAAATTCTGATTCGAGATGGATGCAATTTCCCGGACCAGCTATGCCATTCGGAATGGTAAAGCTTAGTCCGGACAATCAGGGGAATGTATGGAGAGGTGGTTATGAGTATAAAATTAATCAGATCATAGGTTTTAGTCATATACATAGTTGGACGATGGGGGGCTTACTGACCATGCCTGTTACCGGACCTCTGAAAATTAAGCCGGGAGAAGAAAACGAACCTGATAGCGGCTACCGCTCCCGTATTAATCATAAAAATGAGAAAGCTTCTTTATCATATTATTCAGTCCTTTTGGATGATTATAATATAAAAGCGGAACTAACTTCTACAACACGTACGGGGTTTCAAAGGTATACATTTCCAAAATCGGATAGTTCCCGTATTTTATTTGATTTGGAGAATGGTTCGGAATATCCATATGAAGTTAGATGGGCTTCTATATCCAAAGTCAGTGATTATGAAATAGAAGGTTTCTCTACCCAATCGTCGTATGATGAGCCAACCAATCTGCTGAATGATTATACAGTATATTTTGTTGCTCGTGTCGATAAACCGATGAAATCTTTTGGAACATGGGTCAATGGGTATGTGGATACTACTTCAAGCATTTGTTGGGGAAGACATGATATCGGTGCTTTTATGAATTTTAATACGGAGGAGGGTGAGATTATCCAGCTTAAGACTGCTATATCGTATGTGAGTATTGAACAAGCACGAAAGAATTTGGAAGTGGAGTCTGGAGGCTTTGGCTGGAACTTTGATGCAGTCCGTAAATATGCCGTTAATGAATGGAGAAAAATCTTAAGCACCATTGAAATTGAAGGAGGAACTGAGGAAGATAAACGAAAGTTCTATACGAATTTATATCGTTCTTATTGTTCAAGGACTATTTTCAGTGATGTGGACGGTCAATATGTTGATATGTATGAGCGAACACAACAATTGAAAGATCCTGCTTCGCCTATTTATGGCTGTGATGCTTTTTGGAATACTTTTTGGAATCTCAATCAATTGTGGGCACTTGCTACTCCAGACATTATGAATAAGTGGGTAGAGTCATTATTGGAGTATTACAGAGTGGGTGGATGGTTACCCAATGGACCTCCGGGAGTGGAGTATTGTGATATTATGGGAGCTCAGCATGAGATACCTCTTATGGTGAGTGCATATCAGAAAGGTATTCGTAATTATGATGTAGATAAAGCGTATGAAGCTGTTAAAAAGACCTTGACAACACAGGGAACAGCACTTTCTTCTGGTGGTATTGTAGGCAATAGGCATTTGGATGTTTACTTGAAGTATGGATTTGTGCCTTATGGTGAGAAATCTCATCATAATGTCTTTGGAACTACCTATGAGGGGCCAACTTCTAATACATTGGAGTACGCTTTTGATGATTGGAATGCGGCACAATTTGCCAAGGCTCTTGGCTATGAAGAGGATTATGATTATTTTACAAGACGTGCTTATAATTATAAAAATGTTTTCGATTCGGAAACGAAATATGTCCGGCCGAAATATAGTGATGGAACGTGGATGCCGGATTTTGAACCTATTAATAAAGATGAGCATTCTACCAGTTGGTCGTGGCTGGGCTCTGGATTTGTAGAAGGTAACTCGTGGCAATATACGTGGATGGTACCTCATGATATGAATGAGTTGGTTAAGATGATTGGTAGGGAAGAATTTAACCGTCGGTTAAATGAAGGATTTGAAATTTCTTCTGAATACAGTTTCTCTCCTCCGGGTGATAGGTTCAGTGCGGCTTATGTGAATCACGGTAATCAACCGTGTATGCAGGCGGCTTTTCTGTTTAATTATTCTGGAAAGCCTTGGTTAACGCAGTACTGGGCACGAGAAATGATGAATAAATATTATGGCTCGACCCCTATTCATGGTTGGCCGGGTGATGAAGACCAGGGACAAGGTGGAGCTTGGTTTGTAATGGCTGCAATGGGGCTGTTTGAAGTGAATGGAGGAGGCTGTGTGGAGCCTTTTTATGAGATTAGTTCGCCATTATTTGAGAAGGTAACCATTCATTTGGATGAAAAATACTATAAAGGTGGTAAGTTTGTAATTGAAGCAAAAAATGTGTCCAATGAGAATCGGTATATACAATCTGCCAAATTGAACGGGAAGAAACTTTCTAAACCTTGGTTCTATCACTCTGAACTGGTAAATGGGGGGGAACTGGAGTTGATAATGGGGAAAAAGCCTAATTATAAATGGGGAAGTAGGCCGCAAGATGCTCCACCTTCCATGTCTTCCAATACCCAGTAAAAAATCAATATGTGTATTGTTTAATTGATTAATACATTAAGAATGAAAAAAATAAATTTGATTATGTTGTTCTTTTTGAGTATGTTCGCAACTTTAGATGGTCATACTCAAGTGAGGGGTGGAGAACTAGGAGGGTTGACTACTATTCAAGAAGGTGTCCGTAACCGTAGAATAAGTAGTGCCGATAAAACGGGGAATAATAATGATAATGTAGGTCCTATAAAACCAGGAGAGAAATGGAGTGTTGATATTCCGGGTACTGGTATTATTAACCATATTTGGTTTACTATTGCCCCGATGCATATTATGAGAAATGATCTCATATTCAGGATATATTGGGATGGACGGTCTACTCCTTCAGTAGAGTCTCCGATTGCTGCTTTTTTTGGAAATGGATGGGACGAGCATTATGAATATGCTACACTCCCATTGGCAGTTGGTCCTACAAATGGGACTGGTTTGGTTTCTTATTTCCAGATGCCTTTTGCCAATGGTGCCCGTTTAGAGATAGAGAATCAAAGCGATATAAATATTGATTGCATCTATTTTTATGTAGATTATGTAGAAATGAGAAAATTGCCGGTGGGTTCAGGACGTTTCCATGCATGGTATAATCATGAATTGACGGAAGCTTTACCAGAAGGTGAAACCGAATGGGGATTGGTAGGACCAATGGGTAATAATGTGGACGGTGCTAATAACTATCTGTTTGCTGATATAAAGGGTAAAGGACATTTTGTAGGGATAAATTATTATGTCCATTCTCCTTCAACAATGTGGTATGGAGAAGGAGATGATATGATATTCATTGATGGTGAAGAAAAGGCATCTTTGTTAGGTACGGGCACTGAAGACTTTTTTAATACTTCGTGGTGTCCGAAGACCTTGTTCAATCATCCTTATTATGGTTATGCAAGGGTTAATAATGACAATGGTTGGTTGGGAAGAACGCATGTGTATCGTTTCTTTGTGGCAGATCCGATTTATTTTGAGAAATCGTTAAGAGGGACAATAGAACATGGGCATAATAATAATTTGACACTGGATATTAGTAGTGTGGTATACTGGTATCAATCAGAAGCTGGAGTTCTACCTCCTGCTCCGACCAAAGAAGATAGAAGGCCTAAAGCTTTTATTCGTGATCAGGATATACATAGATGGAGGCATGAGTGGCGAAAGAATTTGGGTAATGGTGCCAAACTGTGGGGAAATGAAACTCAAGTTGGGGGATAATTCGATAACGTTCTATCTATGAGATTCAAATAAACATGATAAACAAATTTAAGATGATTATGAAATTTAAGATTGTATGGGTATTGGTGATGATGCTATCTCTCCATGGCTATTCTCGGGAAAAGTATGGTGATAGTTTCTCTTTTGCAAGGTCTGGAACGGATATTCTTGAAGTAAGGAAAGGAAATTTATCGGTAGGAGCGTCCACTGTGGCATCTTCTTCCAAAGGGAAGCATTCTTCAGCCAAAGCTGTAGACGGTAGTTTGACTTCTTTCTGGCAATCTAGCCAGTCTGCCGGATGGATTGTAGTAGATTTGAAAACCTCTTATTCATTGACTAGCATTTGTCAGGTATTTCATGAATCGTCTGTTTGGAAATTCAAGGTAGAAGGCTCTGTTGATAAAGAGAATTGGTTGCTGTTGGTAGATAAGACGAAAGGAGCTTCCGGTGATGTTTTTGCAGAAAGTGTGAGTGGCGTGTACCGTTATGTAAAATTAACTGTCCTTGAGTCTAAAGATGGTTTTCTGCCTTCTTCGAAAGAATTTGTTATAAATGGAACAAATGCGGATAAGAATATTGCTTTAGGTAAGCAATGCACTAATGTGGTGCTGCAAAAGGATCATAATCCGAATGATGCTTTGGATGGAAATATGTCAACCTATTGGATTGCTGATAATGAGCAGTTTCCCCAATCTTTGACTGTTGATCTGGAAGAGGTTTGTACGTTATCCGGAATTCAGCAAATCTTTAAAGACCATGATAGCTGGAAGTTTAAGATTGAAGGTTCCAATGATGAATTGCACTGGGCTGTTTTGGTTGATAATACAGATGGTATTAGTGGATTTGATTTCAAAACTCCGGTTTCAGGAGAATTCCGTTATATTAGACTGACTATTTTGGGCTCAGCGAAGGGATATTGGGCACACAGTTGTGAATTTCGAGTTTTTGGAACAGAAAAAGATGTGGTTTCTTTAGGCGGTCGGGAACTTGAGGATTTGGCCTTTAATGCTTTAGCTGCCACTTCTTCGTTTTGCGACAATAATCATACTCAGAAGAAGGCCTTTGATGGTGACAATACTACTTTTTGGTATGCGGACAATAATGCTTATCCGCAATGGTTATGTGCGGATTTAGGTTTGCCATGTGATGTTCGGAATATAAAACAGACTTTTGTGGAAAAAGATGTTTGGTCCTTTATTATTGAAGGGTCAAATGATAATAAAAAATGGGACTTATTGGCAGACTGTCGTTCGGGTATTGCCGGTACTGAGTACGTAAAAGAATTGAATGGTGTATATCGGTATATCAAATTAACTATATTGGATGCCAAAAGTAAAAGTAGAGCAGGTAGCCGTTCGTTGGTCATTAAGGGGTTTGGTTCACCACGTAATGCAACGTGGTGGGAAGAGACTTCTGGTATGACAAGGTATTACCCCAAATACTATCGCCAAACGCTTAACTCTATAAAAGACAGTTTGGATATATTGCAGGCACAAGGTTATCGTAATA
>ULXO01036687.1_pt1 | contig 21620 bp, 20 predicted proteins | sample 1961391 | NCBI WGS metagenome assembly ULXO01 (sample SAMEA4835841, study PRJEB28245) | human gut metagenome | biome: gut microbiome; material: fecal sample | place: Denmark | collected 2008 | reverse complement strand
AGACTGGCACCGTTAGCTTTTTTCTATATATTACTATACCGCGTGGAGACTGTCAGAAAATTCTGCAAGGCGGTTATCTTATATCTGATCGAGGCTAAATTATTACCAGTATCGGTGGAATTTACCTGTGCCCCGGAATTTAAAATCTCAAGTCAGCTCGCGAATATTTGGAACAATTATGGCATGAAAGTGGTATCATAGTAAGGTACCTATAATTATAATAAAGAGTATTTAGTAGTTTGATCGGAGGAATGTAAAATGCGCTTCAATTATACTTATAGAATTACTTATGGCTCTGGGCAGCGCTGTGACAGATCCAGGGAACAGCTGACAATAGAAATTACCCGGGAGCAATATGGCAGGATCATAGAAAAGGTAATACAGGGCTGCACGATCAGTGAAGTACCCGGGATAGAGGAATTGGTGAAGGATATGGAGGAGCAGGTCCGCTTTGTAGACAGGTGGGATAATCTGGATGGCTCCCACCGGAAGACACCATTGAAGAAAGAGAGAAACATTGCAAAGATAGAGCTGTTGCTACCTGAGGACGAGATACGACGTATCAGTAAAATGAAGAATCCGATGGAGATTCTGACGAGACCTACGGAACAAATAACTCTGCATCGAAGCGATGGATCCTATGTGATTCTTAGTACAGAACAGGGACGGGTAAAGCTGGAGGATTCTAGGAAGAATGGGATGGCCATGCTGATGGATACGGATCAGTTCCTGAACCTGGTTGTCAGGTGGTAGAGGAAAAGGAAGATATGTAAAGCATAGTAAAGGATGATTGCACAGATGGTAATTTGACAAGGGAGTATACATGGAGATTATAAGAAGAAACGAGCTGCAAGAGATTTTAGATCTGGTTAAAATGATGCCGCATGGGAAAATTTTGATAACAGGAGCCGCAGGAAGTGGTAAAACTGTTTTGCTAAATATAGCTGGAAAGATATTGTGGGAGCAAGGAAAGAGAATCAGATACAAAAATATGGAACTTTTCCCGGACGATAAGGAGACAGGGGATTATTTGTCGGAATCAAGTGACACTGTTTATTTAATAGATATGGAACGGTCAATGCAGATAACGCTACAGCGGGAATAATGGTAACCACATCATATTTTTCCAGGGATGCTCGAAAAAATCAGGAGAAAATAAAAAGTAGAATGAGTCTGATTGATTATACGGAACTAATGAAACGAATAATGGCCTGTAAGTAGAATGGACATATAAATAAAAAAATTAGGGAAACAGGGTATTTCTGTCATAGGGATCCAGATGAAAACGGAAGCGTATGATGTTTGCCAGTCCTTCCATGCCTCTGCGCAGATCCGTGTATCCGGTGGCAACATATATTTTCTGGAATCCGGAAGCATCATTCAGCATGGCTGGCTGCTCCTATCAGGTTTCTGATAGGTAAACGTCAAATCTTGCGGAATATGCATGGTTGACAAAACACAAAAAAAACACTCTTTGGTTGACAAAATGCAAGGTGAATCCTATAATTAACTTGTCTAGTTATAGGAAGGAGGGAAAAGATGAAATTTTTACCGGAGCGTTTGAGAGATATTAGGATATTGAAGGGGTATACAGTGGAATATGTTGCAAGCCAGTTAGGAGTTACAAAACAAGCTGTTTCCAAGTATGAAACGGGACGTATGATTCCCTCTAGTGATGTGTTAAATCGAATCGCAGATTTTTTTTCCTTACCCCAGTCCTATTTGACGAAGGAAGAGATGTTACCGGATAAGAGGTCGCTGATATTTTATCGCAAGAATAATCGAACCCCCAATAGAGAAATTGAGGAAGCGCAGGTTACTCTAAAATGGTTTTATGAAATGATTGATGCCTGTAATGAATATATAACACCGCTTAGGATACCTGACTTATCAGAGAAAATGACTATTGAAGAAAAGGCTTATGCGGTGAGAAAATTTTGGAATATTGGGGAACAACCTATTGATGATTTGTCATTTTTGTTGAAAAATAACGGATTTTATATATTCACCACGAAAATGGGAAATGACAAAATAGATGGATATTCTCAATTGATAGGTGAATATCCTATTATTGTTTTAAATGAGAGCAGAGGAAATAAAGAGAGAAAGAATTTCAGTTTGGCCCACGAATTTGCACATTTGATTTTACATGTGAACAGTACAACCGAGAGTGATGAGAGCATGGAAAAACAAGCAGATTTGTTTGCCGCTTGTTTTCTGATGCCGAAAACTGAATTTTCTAAGGAAGTAGTGCGTAAAGATGCAGATGCTTTTATTGCACTTGGTGAGAGATGGCATGTATCCCCGCAGGCTGCTGTGGAAAGATGCGACAGACTGGGGCTGTTGGAGGGAAATCAGGAAGTAAAGCGTGCTCATAAGGAGTACTTACTTCAAAGGTTGAATAAGAGAAAGGACTATTTTATTCCGGAAGAGAATCATGTCTGCGGTTTGGCGGAAATATTTGAAACGATAGATTCTGATGCTGAAAAACGAGATGCTTTTATGCAAAGATTGTGTTTCCCGGTATCGGAGGTCCAGCGTTTGTGTCACATGGACACTGTTTTCGAAGCTTGTAATGTGAAAAAGGAAGAAAACGCGGCGGATATGGATGGCGTACAATTGAGTTTTGTGTTTTAAGGTGAATAGTAAAAGGGGAATTACAAATGAAAAAGAAATACCGTAATGTGCTGCTTGTTTTTTTGATTTTGAGCCTTCTCTTTGTGGTAGGTTGTGTAATTAATGAATACAACAAGACAACTCCTGATATACCTGCAATGTGGCAAAATATTTTTATGAGTATAATTTGTTCTGTTGTAGCATCCATTTTGTTTTGCATGCTGCAGATGGCAATTAGCAATGATGATCAGGAGGATTTAAAAGAAATCAAGGCAAAGGTGACTCTGGTAGAGGCTTCTCAGCCTAGTATGAATCAACTCTTGCTGGATATTGATGAAAAATTGAAGAAACAAAACGAACTTTATGATAGCGGTATAAGAAGCATACGAAAAAAATCATATTATGACAGAGATGGAAAGTTTTGGAATGACATTATTGAAGCAACTTCGGGAAGATTAGATTTAGTGGGGCATTCTATTAGTAAATGGTTCGATGAGGAATACAAATCAACCTTTGTAGCTAAGATAGATAGCATGTTGCGTAATGGCAAAGAGGTAAGGATTATTTTATCCGGTGCTGAGCCTGATAGAAACAAAATTTCACAGGCAGAAAAGGATTTCTCACAAAGAATTCATCTAAACAAGATGGAGATGACATGCTTCGAATTGAGACAAATAGTAAAGAAAGTCCCAAAGGCATTAAGACATAATCTGCTGGTATATCTTGCAGACCCGATTCAGGTGACTTATTTATATATCAGAACGGATCATCAATGTTTTATATCTCCATATATTTATAGTACGAATAATAATTCCAACAGTTTTCTTTTGGAACTGGAGACCAGAATTGATTATTCTAAGTGCTTTGAACAGGATTTTAGTGAATTGTTGACACATATAAAGAAAATTAATTTGGAGGGATAGCATGCGATTGATAGAGAAAATGATTGTAGAAAACGGCTATTCCGGTAGTGACTGGGATTTTGAAAAGACAACAAAGTACATCTTTGAGTTGGATGGCAAATATCTAGAGGCTGGATATTTTGAACATTTTAAGGAAAATGAGCTGATGAAGACAGTCATAGAGTTGCCGCAGAGTTATGGGTGTGCTGCAAAGTGTCGATTTTGTGCTTCGGCTGCTATTGAGACCTTTGGATTGTTGAATGTATCTGATATGCAGGAAATGTTTGAATATCTTTATGAAGAAAATCAGTTGGAACAACAACAGTATGTTCTGCTTACCATGACGGGCATGGGTGATATTTTTTTTAATTATGAGAATGTGGCAGCATTTTTGCTACAAGCGGGGATAAAAGAAAATCTTCATGTGACATTATCTTCGTGTCTTTGGAATGACCAATTATTGGATAAGGTAAAACTGCTTTGCGGGGATGTGCATATTAGGAATATCCAGATTACTTATGTGTCAGATGACAGTGAAAAAGCAATGGAAATAATTCCTTTTTATAAGAACTTGACATATGATTTTCACAAGATAGTTTCATATATTGAGAGACATACGGAATCATACTACAGAATCAACTATATTGTAATAAAGGGAGTAAATGATTCTGAGGAGGATGTACATAGATTTAGTCAAGTCATAAAAACTATTAGGAATAAGGTTGTAGTAAGGGTTTCTCAGCTGAATGAAACAGGGGCGACGAAACGGAATCAGCTGCAGACAACGGATGTGTCTGTTTTGGAACATTTGCAGCAAATTCTTCAGAGAGACGGAATAAAGAGTTATGTTTTTTATGCACACAAGAATGACAATATGAATTGTGGGCAATTAATTACAGAAAAGTGGGGAAAATGAATATGTGCACATTTATTGGTGTAGAGTGTCTTGCAGCGAATGCATTGATTTCATTGTATGAGAATGGAATAGACAAAATTGGATTTCAACAACTTGCGGAATATGGCCTGTCTGTAGTGGAGCAATACAGGAGGGAGAATAAAGCAGAAGCTGTCTTGATTTTTAATCCGGATGATATACAGGGACTAGTGATTAATTATTCTGATTTTTTTAATATTTTGGAAGAAGGGGAGAAGAAGTTTATCTGTCTGAAAACAGGAGTGGAAATTTTGGAATTAAAAGAGCATTTTCGTTGGACGTTGTCTTATGCCATGTTAAAGGCATTGAGCCAGGTAAATGTAATGGATGCAATGCGACAGGGATAAAGGGGATTTTTCTGTGGATACGAAACTGATAAAAGATCCGGTACACGGATATATTAAGTTGCCAAATGATTATGTGAAAAAGGTAATAGACACATCGGGTTTTCAACGTTTAAGGAATATTCGCCAAACAAGTTATGATAGCTTATACCCCGGCTCTAGCCATAATAGGTTTATACATTCTTTGGGAGTATATTATTTAGGAAATAAAGCATTTAATGCACTAAGAAGAAATGTAGAATCACTCATTACGCTCGAGAAATGTAGCTGGGAAACATTGGAAAGTACATTTGAATTAGCATGTTTGTTACATGATATCGGGCACACTCCTTTTTCTCATGATGGAGAAGATTTTCTCCTGATTCCCAAAGAAGAAGACAAATTTTCTATTATGAAGCCGATTATAGGACAAAGTGAACAACCTAAAATCGAGGTATTGTACAATGACTTACTACGCATTATGAAAGCAAAACTTAGTGAGTCCAAGTTGTTCGATGAATTTTTATGGGATTTCGCCTATACTATTCCAGGTAGTAGTAACTCTCCCAGTATTGTTTCGACTGCAAAACCCCATGAGATAATGAGTGTAATTGTGGCCTTGAAAACATACTGTTCCTTTTTGGAAGAAAAGAAAGTTAATATCAATTTGTTTGCAAGAGCTATTTTAGGAATTCCGTTCAAGAATGCTACAGTGGGATATACTGCTGTCTGTAATGCCCTTATACAATTATTGAATTCTAGTATTATCGATGTGGATCGCTTAGATTATATTATGCGTGATACACAGATGTCAGGTATTGAGAGTATAGCGATTGATGTGGAACGGTTACTGGAGAGTGTAACAATTTTTCAGGAGACAGACGGAACTTATCATTCCGCGTATAAAAAGAATGCTTTGAGTACCATAGAGAATGTTGTTTTGGCATATGATGCGGAACGAAGGTGGATTCAAGGACATCCGGTTATTATGTATGATTCGTTTCTTGTAAAAGAATGTTTAAGTGCCATTGACAAAAAATATCGGACGGACGAGTGCAGAAAAGGTCTATTCTGTCAGGAAGCATTGACAGAAAAAGGGGTATATACAGAAAATGGTTTGCGGATAAGGTTACTCAATGATGGTGATTGTCTGTTTTTGATGAAACAACTGGATGATTCGGAGAAGGATTTCTATGTGAAAGAGTATTTGGCACGAGATAAGAGAAAACAGCCTATTTGGAAATCAGAAGCAGAATTCTTCATGATTATGGATGAACTTTCTTCTTCTCAACAGAAGGATTTTTTTAATATTTTTGGCGCCAATAGTGAGGAAATTAATACCAGTAGTATTGGCAGTGTATTGAATCATGCGAGAATTCAAGAACTAGAAACCGAAATCCAACACCGTAAGGCTGATGAGACTTTGAGCCAGGAGGATAGAGAAAATAGTAGCAGAATTTTGAAAAAACAATTGTTTTGGTTGAAGAAATTAGAAGACTATTTTACAAAAAGAGATATGAAATTTGAAATTCACAACCAAACAGCAAAAAGGTTTCGGAGCAAAATAAACGATTTGAGCAGTAGACGAGTTTCCATTTGGTTTGACAGTCAGGGAAGGGCAAAAGATATCAGTGAGGTATTAGATATGTATACCATGAAAGAGAATGTCAACGAAAGAAAACAGGGATTGCTGATTTATTGGTATATTATAAAGACGAGTAAGTTTTCAACAAAAGAGTTCGCTGCATATATAAAGCAAGTGGCCAATGAATATGAGGCAAATCTTAAAATGTGATTAGATTCATATAAAAATCATGGCATAGCAATATTAAAATATCTGAGGATATCTCGATTAATATATAATAGTTAAAGTGGTGATCAACGTGGTCATCACTTTTTCTTTTTTTGGAATTTTGAGTCGGCATAAGTGAAAAATGCTGAAGAAGAGTGCTGACAAACGGAGATGACTATATTATAATAGTTAATAAGTTCTTTAACCGGAATAGACAAAATGTAGAAGATTATCGCTTTAGGGAGGCGCAGACCCTACATGGTTCGAATCCATGCACTTAACTGACACACTTTGTATTATTATTTTCCTTACTGTATCTGCTTTTGCATTGTTTATTTGCAATAGTATCAAGGGAGGAATGCCAATGGCACAGTTTGTAGCATATTTTGTGGAAGTTTTAGTTTCTTTTAGTGTTAGTTGGGTCGTTGGCAATGGCTTGCCAGTCTGCCTAAGGCGATAATCGGACATAAAATAAAAAATCTAGATTGTGAGGTATGGAGAATGGATCAGATTGCGGATGAAAGATTTGAAAAATATGATAGGATTGTTGAAAAATATGAAGAAAGAAAAACACAGCAAGAAGTGGCTGATATGTATGGGATGAACAAAAGACATGTAGCTAAGGTTACACAGCTAGATAACTGCCATAATACCAGAAAAGTCACATGCGAAAATGTAAGAAAAGGAGAAGCTATGATTCCTATAATTTTTGCATATCAATTGTATTTTTTAGACAAATACCCTATTGAAAATTTCAGGTAATGAAATGCTGATCATGTCAAGTAATACGAAAGGTACGGATATACTTTAAAACTTAAGAGCAGTGAAGCAGCGGAGGAAACTCAATAGCGTTTTATCCCGCATATCCGGAATGCACTCGTTGTCATATAAATACCTGGACAGCTCAGGGAAGAGAGCCAGACAGGCATTACACAATGGCTTGACCGGATGCGGATTTTCATTGTGGAAATAGGTGTAGCCATCTATTTCGACGTGGGAAGTAAAACCAAATAGAAAAAGCAGAAGGAGACGTTCGTTTCCTTCTTTTTTTTCGATAAAATTTTTGATGATAGTATAGGTGGCCTAGTCAGCAATACTCTGCCATACAGAGTCGCAATCGGACTTCACCGCATACAGCAGTAATTCCGGAGAATATTGATCCAGGTAGACCAGATTTTGCAGCTGATAATATTCAAGGTGCTTTTTAAAAGATTTTGAGGAAAGCGGATTTTTAGGGTATTTTTTATTGTACAGAGCATTGTGCCAAACCGGTGCAAAGAAAGATAATTAAAAAATTGTTTTTTGATTGATTTTCTATCATAACAGGTATATAATACAAACAGGCTCTAAAAAATTACATTTTGTAATATTTTCATGAAGAGCGGCATATAATATTATAAAAAGGAGTATGGAGTATGGATAATATGATTTATTTATTGAACATGACTGTTTCTGGTATAAAGAGCATTAAAAAGGAAATTCGTCTCGACTTTTATAAAAAGACAATTGATAAGAAATTTAACCCAGATAAATATAGAATTAAAGCAATATATGGAGAAAACGGTTCTGGTAAATCTGCTATTATTACAGCGGTGAAAATATTTCAGGATTTAATAATTAATGATAACTATTTTAATGAATCAAAAACACAGATATTTTTAGATGAAATTATTAATAAGTCAACTCAGAAATTTTGTTTTTCTTGTGAGTTTTTAGTTGATGTAGATACATCAAATATTGTTTATAAATATTCTATTGAGATAGGTAAGAATGACAAAGGATTATATGAAATTCAGTCAGAGGTTTTGAGTACAAAGAATGGAAATTATGCTAATAATAATTATAATTTGGTATTTGAAGCTAAAAATGGAGAATTGTTATTTGTCAATTCTAGTGATGAGCAAAAAAGAGTATTAGAGAAAAAATCACTTAATTTATTAACATCACATTCTTTTATATATATTTATATAACAAATATGAAAAAGGATATGGGTGTTGAAAAAGAAGACAAGGTAGATAGAGAGTTATTGATTCACATATTTATGTGCCTGACATTAGCCATCGTGATAAAAGTATATCTGGCTGAAGAAGACCAACATGAATTATATTTTTTGCGCAAAAGATTACAGGAAAGTCGTTTAGAAAATCAAGCATTGCAAGAAGGTTTAATTGAATATGGCGAGTTTGCAAATGTATTTTCTAGTGTTAATGAAAAGAAGGTCGACAAAAATCATTTTGATAAATATGAGAAAAAAGTAGAACAGCTGACACAATTTATTAAAATATTTAAGCCAGAGTTAATGTCAATTGATATTGATGCTAAAGAAAATGGTGACCAATATGAATGTGAATTGAATTTGAATTATGGTGATTATATTATAAATAAGGAGTTTGAGAGTACGGGAATTAAAAAGCTTATTAGATTGTTTGATTGTTTTGTATCTGCAAGTACAGTTGGAATAGTTTTTGTTGATGAGATGGATTCAAACTTAAATGATGTATATTTGTGTAAATTGATTGAGTATTTTATGTATTATGGAAAAGGTCAATTGTGCTTTACTACACACAATTTAGATCCAATGACAGTATTAAAAGAGAATAGAAATTCTATTGATTTTTTATCTAGCGATAATCATTTGGTCCCATGGACGTCAAGAGGAAATGCATCACCAGAAAATTGCTATAAAAATGGCATGATAGAAGATTCTCCATTTAATATTGATGCTACAGATTTCATCGGGATTTTTGGGGAGTAGTGGTTATGGCAATTCAAATGATACTTTGTGTAGAAACAAAAAAGTCTGCGGATACTGATAGTATTTATATATTGGATACAATAAATCGTTGGTACAAAGTAGATAATAAAGTTAAGATTAGCAAAATAAATATGAATTCGAAATCAAGATATAATTCCAAAGACGTTGTAAGAGAAGTAACTAAGAAGAAAAAGGAATTTGTCCTGGGGGATACGCATGTAATATACTTTATTGATACAGACCGATATGATAGAAATCCGGAACATGAGAGAGAATTGAAAGAGATTTCTCGTTACTGTGAGGACAATGGTTTCGATCTGGTGTGGTTTTGTCATGATGTGGAAGAAGTATTTTGGGGGCATAAAGTTTCGGATTCTCAAAAGGTGCAGGAAGCCACTAAATTCAGGAGCAAGAAAAAAATTGAAGAAGTACAAATCGAGAAACTGACGTGTAACACCAAAAGGGCTTTTGTAAGTAATATAATAAATATACTTGATAAGTATTTGGATAGAAAGTAATTTGAAAATATGACTTATCGTAAATGCATATTCCGCTCCGTCGGGAATCTAATTCCGCTTGAAACGGGATATGTCTTTCCGCCCGTTCGGGAAGTCTTTCCGCTCCGAACGGGAAATGTTTTATACTTATGATATAGTTCTTTCGTAGTTAAAAATACGAAAGGAGCTATGATGATGCACAACTACAACACAATCATTGGCGTAATCGGATTACGCAACAACAAGGTTTCCTATCCGACAATTCGCCAACGCTATGGCATTGGTAACAGTGGCATAGACCTAATCATGAACCGGTATAAAGAGTCCGGTCTATCCTGGGAGGATTTCCTCAAATTGGAGCCCTCACAGGCGGAGGAACTTATCTATCCTCCAAAGAATATCAGGAAGGATAACATTCCGATGAAGGAGATGCCGGATTTAATCTGCGGTAAAACTGCCGTAGGCTGGATCTATAATTCAACGCATGACAATAAACACAAATTTATAATCAAATTAGGATAAAATCGGTGAGGAAATGAGAAAAGTACAGGATGTAATTTTAAAGTTAATTGCGGTAATGGGAATTTGTTTTTTTACAGCGTTAACGATTGGAGCAATAGGTACCGGCAGAAAGTTAGCTCCTTTTTCGGAAACGGTTTCGACAGTTAGTGACAACTGGATAAAAGCAGTTGGAATTGTGGCGGGATGCATAGTCATTATAGGAATCATCTGGAAATATAGTTCCCGGGTATACATTCGACATATACGAATTGCTGCAGCGGTAATTGCGTTTTTTTCTGCAGCCGTGATAATGACTATGGCATTAAATGCAGAGTATGTCCCTGTGGCAGATCAGGAATATGTATATGTTGTCCTGAAGAATCTTTTTACGGGAAATTACACAGAATTACAAACTTATTGGTATTACAACGTATGTCCCTATCAGTTGGGAGTAGGGGCTCTTTACTTGTTGCCGGCACGAATTTGCGGCAATTGCAATATTAGAACGTTGCAGTGTTTTCAGGCGATTTGTGCTGGAATAACAATTTTTGCGGGGAATGAAATTGCGTGGAAGTTGTTCCATAAAGAAAAACTGTGCATTTATTATTTATTGCTTGTCTTATGCTATGTTCCAATGCATTTGTATGGACTTTTTATTTACGGTGAAACGATTGGATTGTGCTTTTTGGAACTGGCAATTTTGTGCATGTTGGTACTGCAGGAGCATGAACAATGGATACTGTGGAAAAAAATTTTAGTATATATTGCAATGATCAGCAGTATGATTGTGTCCTATACGGCGAGAGAAGCATTAGTTGTTGTATGGATTGCTGTCCTGGGTATTCAATTTTTACGAGCTCTAAAAGGGAATCGTAAAAGTTTTATTATTAGTTTTTTCTGTGTGCTTTTGATGATATTTGGTCAAAAAGCAGTTATTCAATGTGTAGAACATCAGGCAGGAATGCAATTGTCTGAAGGAGTACCGGCAATATCTGTGGTTGCAATGGGATTTCAGGATGATGACCCTAATCATACAGGAAGTGGAACATATAATGCATATCAGATAAAACTTTTTTGGGAAAATAATTTTGATGTAGATAAGTGTAAGGAACTTTCTATTTTAAATATAAAGCAGTCCATTGTCAGATGGATGCGAGATCCTATAGGAGCATTAGAATTTTTTTGCGATAAAACAGCAGTTCAATGGTTGGAACCTACCTATGGATCTTTTTTATTTACATCGAATATGACGACTTCGTCGAAATGGATGAAGGCTTTTTACTCAGATAGAGGATATCAGATATTCTATGAAATTATGAATCAACTGCAAAATGTTATTTATATTGGAGTATTATTTTATTATATTTATCTGGCAAAGCATAAAAGACAGGAATGGGAATATTTTTTGGGATTGGTTCTGATAGGAGAGGTCTTATTCAGTCTGTTATGGGAAGCTAAGAGCAGATACGTGTTTCCTTATATAGTGATTGCGCTGCCGGCTGCGGCCATGGGGTATTGGTATTTATGTAATTGTATAGGTAAATATCTTAAAACTCGCACTTGAATAAGTGCCTATGCACCGTAAAAATTCAATAATAACTGGCATAAATATAGCATGAAACTAGAAATTACCCGGGAGCAATATGTTAGGATCATAGAAAAGATAATACAGGATTTCCCGAAGGAACTCAAAAAAAGTCTTAAAAATTTGAGTTCTTTAAAGGAACTCAAATAGGAACTCAAAAAGGAACTCAAATTTTTGAGTTCTTTTTTAAGTTGTTATTTTCCTAAAACATTTGGATACCTTGAAATCAGTTATCTGAAATGTTATATTGAATCATAACAAACGCTTAAAAAATAAAGAGAAAAGTTATTATTATCCGGTAGGATGGGAGACATGCAGACCATGACAGAACAGAAAAAAAGGTATACGATCCTGGGCATATTTGTGGCAATGTTCCTTTTTGGAGCTTTTTTCCTGCGGGAGACAGGTGTTTATTTTGATGAGCATTCGGAAGAAGAGATTCTGTATATGAATATCTTGCAATATGGTGAGACGTTACAGATTTCGAAGATCACAAATTGGTTTCAATGGAAGGATGGGTATCGCCCGATCTGCGAATCTATAGAAAGAGATCATGGCAGCGCACCGTATTATCTGTGCGCACCGTTATTAATGAAGCTGGAGCAGCATCCGGAAGCGGCCAGGCTGCAGAGTGATGTATGGCATGCGTATACGTATGCGCTGTTTTTCCTGGGTGTGATTTATATGTACCGGTTGTTGTGGGAGCTGTTCCGGGACAGAAGGACAGCATTGCTGGGAACACTTATGCTGTTTCTGACACCCAGGATATTTGCGGATGGATTATACAACAATAAAGATTCCGTATTGATGTCCCTGATCATTGTGATGTTATTTTACGGAATCCGCTTTTTGGAGCGTAAGGATTTCAAAAATGCATGTTTGCTGGGAATCTGCGCCGGATTCTGTGGGAATCTGAAGATCAGCGGGATCTATGTTTTTGCAATGATTGGAGGCTTTTATCTGCTGATCCTGACGAAAGAGAAAAAGTGGAGCGGGAAAACTTTTTTCGTGGGACTTACGGCAACAGTTGTCGGTTTTCTGAGTTATTTGGCATTGACTCCGGCTATCTGGGGGCAGGGATTTCATTTGTGGGAATTTCTGCTGTGGAACCTTTCAAACAGTACGAACTTTTCCAGAATGGACGGTAAGGTATTGTTTGACGGAACATGGTATGTGCATTCCACGAATCCTCTGCCATGGTATTATCTGCCGAAACTGATCGCCCTGACGATTCCGGTCTATCTCAGTGTTCTGCTGTGGATCAGTATCGGCATCTGGATTTCTAAAGGCAGAAAGCATCAATGGGATTTTGCGGATCGTATCTATCCGCTGTTCGCACTGACCTTCGGGATTCCGGTGCTGGTAGCAATGCTGTGCGATCCGAATCTGTACAACGGGTGGCGGCATATGTATTTTATCTATGGACCGATGATCGTGATGATGGCTTATGCAGTGAGATACCTGTTGCAGCAACCGGAAATCCGTGCGAGAAGGATCGCAACTGCTATGCTGGTGGTGCTCATAGGATGTAACGGAGTGGGAATTGCACTGACGGGACAGAGCTCCAGCGCTTATACGAATATTTTGGCAGGTGGTGATGCCTGTGGACGGTACGAGATGGATTATTATGGTGTGACGGCAAAGAAGATTCTCAAAAGCCTTGTGGACCGGTATGGTGAGATCTGCATCAGATCGGACGGCTGTGGAGCCACGATTGTGAATTATTATGTGTTGCCGGCAGAATACCGGGAGAAGATTCGACTGGTATCTTCACAGGAGGAGATACAGGCTGCCGTGGCCCAGGGGAAACTGGTACTCGGATGTGTGAATCCGAGTTATGATATCCTGCCGGAGGGGGAGGATGTCGTATGGCTGGAAGATTGGAAGGCCTGGGGCAATACCTATATGAAGATTCGCAAATATTAAATAATGTGGTATGATGAGATAGTAAAAAGCAGAGAGGACAAGCTATGAATATTATACTTTTGTCAGGTGGCTCCGGGCAGCGTCTGTGGCCTTTGTCCAATGAGATAAGATCCAAACAGTTTATTAAGATATTTCATACAGCAGACGGCGGTCTGGAGTCCATGGTGCAGCGGGTATGCCGTCAGATACGGGAAGTAGACCCGGAGGCACAGGTGACGATCGCCACTTCCAAGTCCCAGGTGTCGTCTATTTACAGTCAGCTGGGGCAGGATGTAGGGGTCAGTGTGGAACCCTGCAGACGGGACACTTTCCCGGCGATCGTACTGTCCGTGGCATATCTGAAGGATGTGCTGGGGGTAGCGGAAGAGGAACCGATCGTGATCTGCCCGGTGGATCCTTATGTGGAGACGGCTTATTTTCAGGCGTTGCAGGCATTGTGCGATCGCGCGGGAGAGTCTGAGGCGAATCTTGTGCTCATGGGGATCGAACCCACGTATCCCAGCGAAAAATACGGCTATATCATACCGGAGACGGCGGACGATCTGAGCCGTGTAATGATGTTCCGGGAGAAACCGACGAAGGAAGCCGCAGAGGAATATATTGCAAAAGGTGCTCTGTGGAACGGCGGTGTGTTTGCTTTCCGGTTAGGCTATGTGCTGAAACGCGCCCATGAACTCATAGATTTTACGGATTATGAAGACTTATTTCAGAAGTATGATACGTTGCAGAAGATCAGTTTTGACTATGCCGTGGTGGAAAAAGAGCCTGCCATAGAAGTGATGCGCTTCGCAGGGACCTGGAAGGATCTGGGTACCTGGAATACGCTGACGGAGGCCATGGACAGTCAGTGTGTCGGACAGGGGGTTCTGAACGATACCTGTGAAAATGTGCATGTGGTGAATGAACTGAATGTACCGATTCTGTGCATGGGATTGAAAAATATGGTCGTGGCGGCCAGTCCGGAGGGAATCCTGGTATCGGATAAGGAGCAGTCGAGCTATATCAAACCTTACGTGAATCAATTTGTTCAGCGGGTAATGTTCGCCGAAAAATCCTGGGGGAGCTTCCGCGTTCTGGATGTGAAGGATCACAGCATGACGATCAAGGTAACATTGAATCCGGGACATGGGATGAATTATCACAGTCATGATTTCCGCGATGAAGTATGGACGGTCATTGCCGGAGAAGGCCGGGCGATTCTGGACGGTGTGGAGCGGCCGGTGAAGCCGGGCGATGTTCTGACTATGCAAGCAGGCTGTAAGCATACGATCCTTGCGGATACGGAACTGCAGGTGATCGAAGTGCAGATCGGTGCAGAGATCAGCGTGGATGATAAGCACAAGTATGAATACCGGAAGGATTAAATATTACGATGACTATGACTGCGAAGAAGAAAAAAATACTGTTCTGGTCCGTGTTGATGCTGGCGATCATTCTGCGGTGTATCCGGTTTGGCTCAGTGCCGGACGGGATTAACCAGGATGAAGCCATGGGAGCCATGGATGCATGGGCATTATCAAAATACGGTACCGACCGCTACGGCACGTTTGTGCCGGTTCATTTTGAGGCCTGGAAATACAGTCAGATGAGTGTTCTGCTATCCTATTGTATGGTCCCGTTTATCAAGGTGTTTGGTTTTAGCACCGTGACAGTGAGGCTGCCGATGCTGCTGGTATCCTGTGGGGCGGTTGCACTGGTATATTTAGTGTCGGAAAAGCTGTTTGATGAGAGGATTGCGCTAGTAGCGATGGCGCTGACGGCGGTGAATCCCTGGCAGTTCATGCAGAGCCGCTGGTCGTTGGACTGTAATCTGTTCCCACATGTATTTTTATTGGCATTTTATCTGCTGTTGTTGGGACTGGAGAAAAGACGGTATTTGTATTTATCCATGCTCTTTTTCGGCCTGACATTTTATTGTTATGGAATAGCGGCGTACTCCGTCACGGCATTTTTGTTTGTATTTTTTATATGGTGCCTGTGGAAAAAGCAGCTGAAATTCCGGGAGGGACTGCTGTGTGCGGTAATATTCACACTTGTGGCGCTTCCGGAAGTTATCGTACTGGGAATCAATGCGCTACACCTTGGGATGACGGTTGAGACACCGTTTTTCACCATGCCCTATTTTCCGGACAGCGTGAGAAGCGCGGATATTCTGCTGCTGAATTTTTCTTTGGCACAGTTGGGAAGGAATGCCTGGGCGCTCATTTCCCACGTATTCTTGCAGCTGCCGGATATCTTCTTTAATTCGATCGGGGCATTCGGACCTATGTATCATGTATCGATTCCCTTCGTATTGGCAGGGATCCTAATATTCACGAAGCGCCTGTTTTGGGAAAAGGATACGAAGGAACAGACGAAGATGCTGGCATTATGGGGGTTCCTGATCACCGGTATCTGGGTGGGACTGATCACTTATGAGGTGAACATCAACCGGGTCAACATCATCTTCTATCCTTTACTCCTGCTATGCGCCTATGGCATCGATCTGGCAGCGGCAAGATGGAAAAAGCTCCTGCCGGTGATCGTGGCGGCCTATGGCGTCAGCAGTGTCTTATTCTTCACGGTATATTTTACAAGCTATGCCGAAGAGAGCGGATACTATTATAATAAGGACTTCCTGAATGCGGTGACGGAAGCGGACGGCATGGAGGAGTACGACAGACTGTATATTACGGGGAATCTCGGATGGCAGTTCAATCAGTCTGCGGCAGAGATCCTGACCCAGTATGCCTGCAGAACAGATGCACTGTATTATCAGGGGAAGATCGACAGTCCGGATGGGCGTAAGTCTCTTCCGTATGCGGAACGCTATCATTATGTCTATCCGGAGAAGTTGGGCAATGAGCTGGCTGAGATCGCAGGAGATGGGTTGTTGATGCTCCACAGACAGGATCTGGAGTATCTTGATCTTCCTTATCATGTGGTCGACACGGTGGGAGAGTATCTCCTGCTCACGATAGACAAGGCAGTCCTCTGAATGGGACGGGAGTATTCAGTTAACGAGAATGATCCAGTGTTGCGATCAGGGCGGTTCCGAAGAGGAATCGTCCTTCTTCGTTAAGGTGTACGGCATCTGCCAGATAGTCGGCAGCGTTATCCTCTGTGACGCCTAACCGGTGGTAGGTATCGTAGAAGGGAACGCCCATTTGGTCTGCCACATCAGCGGCGCCCTGTACATAAGCCGCCAGCGTACTGCCTGCCTCGCCGTGAAGCTCTGTACCGTTTTCAAAAAAGGTAATATAATTCGGAGCTGCTAACAGGATAAGCGCATCGGGATAGGTTTCCTGTAAGCTGCGGATTCCTGTTCGGAGTGCGCCGCAGTAGGTCACCGTGTTGTAAGGATCTTCCGGATCATCCACGGCATAGCCGGAAAAGTAATCATTCAGACCATAATTGATCACAAAGCATAATCTGCGCCCCCGGTGATCGTCATTCAGATAAGCTTCCAGGGAGGTACGATAGACAGTGTCTTCCCTCAGAACAGTGGGATCCTGTTTCAGAAAGGTATCGACAGCGATGACAAAGCTCATGGCAGCTGCAGGATCGTCGGTAGCAGGATCCTTGGAGGCAGTAGCTCCGCCCTGGGCACAGTTGTACACATGTGCGCCCGAAAAACCATTGACGACACCGGGGATGGAAAAACTTCCGGTGTAGTTGCCGATGACGCTGTCACCGAAAAAGACAACAGACAGATCGGACAGATCGGGATATACCGTAGGAGCTTCTTTTTCTTCCGCTACCATATCATTTAGCATGGATTCCAGGGTATCCGCATTTCCCGGTGTAATGACCATGGCTCCGTCACAGAAAGTGAACATGATCAGTTTCTGCGCTACCGCATCATTATAATGCAAGTCATCCAGATAGTTTCCCGGATTGTTGATCAGCCAATGGGTTGCTCCGGGAAAGTACATGGTAACATTGGAATACCCGTTGAGAGTGGAGACGAGGGACTTACAGGTCGTCATCCACAGCGTTCTGGTCTCATCGGTCTGAGCAAGCCAGTATTGCATGGAAGGTGCGGGATACAGAATCTCGAAGCTGACCTCGGGATGTGCTTCCACATAGGGCAGCAGGTATTGGTTCAAATCCCTGTTCCAGTGGCGCAGCTGCTTATTGCTGTGCTTCCAGAGGGCCAGCGGATCCAGACCCAGATAGATATTGGTGATCCCGTTGCTGGCCGAAAATGCTGTGTCTAAATAGTCTGCAACATCATGCAGACTCTTGGCAGTATTTTCGCATTTGATGATCGTAAGGCCACGGAATGTGGAGAAATCTTCTTCGTGAAATACTTCAGGACTGTACATGGACAGAAAAATACCCTCATAAGATTCTGATCGCATCCGTTGCAGATCAGAGTAATAGCTGTCTGAATGATGGGAAGAAACAGAACGGATAATGATAAATATGATCAGGCAGATGATGAGCAGTAAGGTAACGGCAATCATCCGGAATGCCGACTTTTTATTATGCATGGCAGACTCCTTTGGGGCAATAGGTATGAAAGACAACGCTCATTATATCATTTTCCCCGGGAACAGACAACAGATAGTGCAAAGTTTTCCGGTGTTATGCCGCAACTCGGAATGTTGTCTTTCCGTAGGAGTTATGATAGAATGTAACTATTCAGTGCCAAGGCGATTCTGCCAATGAGGTCCTGAATGGTTACAGCAATACAAACTGTTTGGAAATGAGGAAAATAATAATGGAAAATAAAGAAGAACTGGCTATTTTCGGAGGAAAACCTGTACGAGAGAATAAAATTTTCTACGGACGGCAATATATTGACCAGGCAGATGTGGACGCGGTGGCAGCAGTCATGACCAGCGATTACATTACCTGCGGACCTAAGGTGAAGGAGCTGGAGCAGCATCTGTGTGAACTGACCCATGCAAAATACGCCGTTGTGGTATGTAACGGAACCGCTGCACTGCATCTGGCGGCGCTGGCAGCAGGCTTTGGAGAGGGAGATGAGGTTATCGTAAGCTCGATCACTTTTGCTGCATCCTCCAACTGTGTATTATATGCGGGTGCGAAGCCTGTTTTCGCAGATATTGATCCGGAGACCTACAATATCGATCCGGCGTCCATCCGCAAGCTGATCACACCCAGGACGAAAGCGATCGTTGCGGTAGATTTCACCGGTCAGGCAGTGGAGCTGGATGAGATCCGGGAGATCTGTAAGGAGCACGATCTGATCCTGATCGAGGATGCCGCGCATGCCATCGGCACGAAATATAAGGGCCAGCCTGTGGGAAGCCTGGCAGATATGACCTGCTTCAGCTTCCATCCGGTCAAGACGGTGACCGGCGGAGAAGGCGGCGCCATCACGACCAATGATGAGAAGCTGTATCGTCATCTGATGCGGCTGCGTACCCACGGTATTACGAGGGACCCGGAAGAAATGGTACATCCCACCGATGCGCTGTGGTACAACGAGCAGGTAGAGCTGGGCTTCAATTATCGTATGACGGATTTCCAGGCGGCACTGCTATTGAGCCAGCTGAAGAAGCTCCCTGCATTTGAACAGCGTAGAAAAGAAATCCATAAGCGTTATAATGAAGCGTTCGGCAAAATGCCGGAACTGATCCTGCAGAAGGAGATCCCGGAGTCTGACACGACCTGGCATCTGTATGTGCTGCATCTGAATCTGGAGAACCTGAACTGCGACAGAAGGCAGTTTTTCGATGCGCTGTATGCGGAAAATACCTGCCCTCAGGTGCATTACCTGCCGGTCTACTGGCATTCCTATTATGAGAAGCTGGGATATCAGAAGGGACTGTGCCCCAATGCGGAGAAGTATTACAACGAGGTGATGAGTATTCCTCTGTATTACGGATTGACGGATGACGATGTGGAAGATGTGATCCATGCAGTGAAAAAGGTGGTAGCTTATTACACGAAGCTGAAATAAGATCCGGCAATGGGCGGAGCCGTGCCGGATCATGGGAAATGCCCGAGCTGTGCCGGATCATGGGGAATGCCCGTAGCTGTGCCGGATCATGGGAAATAGCGGAATGAATCAGAAAGTGGCAGGGAACGGTATTTTGAAAGAAAATAAGAAAAATTGGATAGAAATTTCGGTGTTTGCTGCACTGGTAGCCATCGCATCGGCCGTTACGTTCTGGCTGTTTTACCGGCAGTGTGTGGAAAGCATGCTGGGAACGGGACTGTATCATTCCGATATGAAGGCATATATTCTGGAGATGCAGGGACTGGACAGCGGTTACAGCTTCCCTTACCCGGTTTTGTTCAAGCTGGCGGCGACGATCCATCTGGTGACCGCCTCCTTTACCGGCGGAGCGGAGTTAGCCATGGCACTGGCCACGATGCTGTTAAACAGCGGAGCAATGATCGCTCTGAAGGTGATGCTGGACAAGCATGTGGGAGCAAAGCTGCAGGAGGCTATGCCCGGAAAACCTTGGCTTCCGGGGATTCTCACAGGAACGGCAGCGGTATCCCTGTTTTTTGTGTCGATGGTATATCCGCCGACAGGGATTTATCTCCCCGGTATCAAATACAAATATCTCGGGGTATTTACGCCGAATCCATTTCACAATGCCACCTATATGGCGGCACGGCCGTTCGCAATTCTTGCATTTTTTAAGTATGGTGAATTGTTGCCGGTGTATGAGCAGCCAAATGCGGTCAGAGAGCATAAGAGAGATTATATTCTGTTTGCAATATATCTGCTGTTGGCGACCATGACGAAACCCAGTTTTACCATAGTGCTGGTCGGAGCTGCGGGGATTTTGATGCTGTGGAGAATGTTCCGCAGCAGATTCCGGAATTTTGTCCCCACGGTGTGGCTGGGAGTATGTTTTATTCCGACTTTTATGGATCTGCTCTACCAGTTCCGGGGAGTGTTCGTACCGCAGGAGGGACAGGAAGGCGGCATCGGATTTACTTTTGGCCATGTATGGGCGCAGTATTGTGGCAATCTGCCCCTGGCTATCGGCCTGGCCATCGGATTCCCAATCCTGGTACTTCTGCTGAACTACAAGGAACTGCACAAGGACAGCATCTACCGTTTTTCCTGGCAGGTGTATGTGATGAGCTTCCTTATGGCATTCTTCCTGTATGAAAAAGGATTCCGGGAGATGGATTTCAATTTCTCCTGGGGCTACATGTACGGAATCTTCTTCGCATTTGTGGGAGCACTGCTGGTACTGCTCCGCGCGACAGCGAATGCCGACACCCGGAAGAGAAGGATTGTTGTGGCAGTACAGTGGCTGGCTTACCTGTGGCACCTCGTATGCGGAGTATATTATTTTTGGGGATTTTTACAGGGAGCGATGTATTATTGATGTAAATTGAGAGCTTATGTGAGCAATGAGCCGCATATGATAAAAAGACAGTGTAGGGAGTTGGGCTTCACCGAAGTCGCCGCTCAAAGCACTGTCTTTTTGTTTGCCTGTCTTCCATTTCACCATTGAAGGCATAATTGGACAAAACAGTGGACAATTTTAATTTTTAAGGATTATATTCCACCCTTCAGCACCAAAACAATGTTTTTCAAAAATGGCCCTTTTTATAGATGTATTTTTTCTATTTTAGCTGATTTTGGTATAAATAGTAGCATTTTTGAAAAATTGCTAACTTGAAAGTTTACGAAAGTATAGCCGCGCATAGGCATAGTGAGGACAGCAATGGGCGCTTGTGCACAAATTCCAGTCTTATTCGTTATGCGGGGCGTAATCATCAAATTTAGTCAAATAAGCCCCGGTAGTTTTCGGCATGCGGGGCGTAATTATCAAATTTTGTGTGTAACGCCCCATACCTTGGTTT
>ULXO01005848.1_pt1 | contig 21677 bp, 26 predicted proteins | sample 1961391 | NCBI WGS metagenome assembly ULXO01 (sample SAMEA4835841, study PRJEB28245) | human gut metagenome | biome: gut microbiome; material: fecal sample | place: Denmark | collected 2008 | reverse complement strand
TGCCCTTTTACGTTCCAATTTCTCTATTCTTTTTATGTCTGAAAATTTAATAAAAACTTTTTCCTTATATTCCTCTGCCGAATGCGCTTCAATAAGTTTTTCAGAATGTTCACTATTTACATAATATTTCCTATATCCCGATAGAATTATATAATTATCTATATCTTTTTCATACTCATACTCTTTCAAAAAACCTATATACACATACGGTTCGTCTTTAAAATAAACTTTTAAACAAACAACCTCTTCATCTTTATCTGCAAGTAATTCAAATGGAATATTTGTAACACTCGTAGAAATGCCTAGCATCCCGCATATACGCGCAAATATAATTGAGTTAACAAATCTGTATACAATATATGGTATAACAAAAGCTACTATAATTAATACAATATTATATTTAACTTTATCATTTTGCATCTTATCTTTAAGAAAGCATATCTTTTGAAGCCCCAATTGCAGAAAAATATTGTAAAGATAACTTATTGCAAAACTTTTAATAATAAATGCCTGTGTATTTTTCGTTATCTTTGCATTAAAAAAATTATACAAATAAATTGTAATAATCCCAGGATAAATATAAACTACATATCCCGCAAGATTTTCTATTAACTTATTTGCTTTCTCAGCATTTAGCAATAAATCAAATATTTCATTCATTATTTAGACTTACCACCTCTTCCCCCTTGACCTGGAACCGGCTTGTGCACTGCACTATTAGGTAAGCTTCTACTTCCATTCACATGATTACTATAATTTCTTCCATCTTGATGAACATTCCTTGTTCCTGTACTTGCAGAATTCGATTTATCAGGCATATCTTTCCTCCTCAACATTTGTTTATATATATGCTTCTATCCAATTACATTTTCTATGCTATCTTTTCTACAAGAAACAACTGTAATTGCATGCTCTGCCCAAAACGAAGCAACACTACTTGTTGTTCCAGTATCTACAGCTACTATTTTTTTATTTTTATTTAAAGCATAATCAACTTTTTTTCGTCCCATGCTGCCTACCGTAACAGCTACTGGACGCGCTGGCACTAAAATAACACTTGCACTATCAATTTCTCCTTTTATAGCCGCTGTTATCTGCTTCATTGTTCCAACAAGTGGATCTGAACTCTCGACAGATCTATCTGATACATCATATTTAGACCTATCTAATGCACAACTAATTTTCCTTAAGTTGACGCTATTTTGACCACATTGGAGTCTGACACCAAATACCGCTACATATTTCAATGCAAATTCGAACAAAATCTCGAACACTTAGCTTAATGGCAGAGAGACTGTCTCTCCGCCACTTTTCATTTCTAGCTGATCAACGTATCTTCCGTATTAACTTTTGCCCATATCTCTATGTCACGGAAGCGATGATTCCAGAAAGAAGCATCTTTCATCGTTCCTTCATGTTCCCAAAAAAACTTTTCAAAGAAATGCTGTGCACATACATTATTACCATATACATATGCATACAGACGATGCAAATTCAATGTACCAAATGCATATTCCTCTACCAATTTCAAAATTAAGCTTCCTTTGCCTTTGTGTCGATCTTTCTTTTCACCAATCAGAATAGCCAACTCTGCATTCCTCTGGATATACTTTATACTATGAAGTCCCGCAATACCAATGAGTCTATCTCCATCGCAGACAGCAAACCATATATCTGGAGGATTCAGTTCATTATAGGATCGGCATATCGCCTTAAAGGTATTTTCACAAAAAGGAAAAATACCACCGATTTTTTCTCTTATACTGCTGTCATCATGCCAACAAAGAAATGCTTCACGGTCATCTTCCCGGATACTACGAAGGCCTATTTGTCCACCTCTAATAAAGTAATTCTCCATCAGTTTTCCAGATAGCTTTTAGACAAGCGTTCATAACAATTCAGGTATAGTGACTTTGCTTCGTCCATTTTGCCTTCGTCCAGTAAGGATACACAAGGCTGAATCATTCCATGGTAAAGATTATTATAAATCACAGCACTCTCTCCAGTTTTTTCTATCTCCTGGATAATCAGGGGTGCTTTGCGGTAATACTCTAACACTTTGCTGCGAAAGTCGTCATCCTCTTGTACAAGCACATCCCGGTATTTACGAAGCGTCTGAAGCTCGGCACAATCATCAGGAAGCCCCTGATGTTCCACACAGGCTGTTGTAATGAAACAACCTGTTCCACCGCCTCCTGAATCCCCCCAGCTTCCGGAACTGTTGCTCCATCCGTTATCAGACCATCTGCCAGAACTGTTATTCCAGCCCTTGTCTATCCAACCTCCAGAGCTGTTATTCCAACCTTTGTCCTGCCAACTGCCGGAACTGTTATTCCAGCCCTTATCCACCCAGCTTCCGGAACTATTATTCCATGCAAAAACAATTCCATTGCCAGTCACTGGAATGCCTTCGGTAGTTACCAGAATTCCATCTTCTCTAAATGAAACCTCCAGTGCTTTCCCTAGCTTCTCTGAAAAAACATTCAACTTATTCACAAGAATACCTCCTATTCGTTTTGCATATTACAAATGGGTTTCAACAACCCTGTTGGTCTATATTTGTACGCCGTTCTCCATGTACCGGCACACCATTGTTTAACCGCACACTTTTCGCAAGGTTCATAAAACGGCCCGCATTCGCTGCTCACTTCGTAATCAACTTGACGTTCATCTGTGTTTGGAGCGATATATGTATCTAATCCATTGGACGCATTGTTAAAATACTTCCAATAATACGGATCCGTCAGACAGAATGGTGTTTCAATAAACGAAATATTACGTTTTTTTACCATCCGCATTTCCAGATAATCAAGCATCTTCTCGACTGGTTCTCTGATATCTTCCATCGTCACAAATAATTCTTTTATATTTTTCCCAGCCCTGCCACTGTAATCCATCGTGCAGAATTGGAAACCAACCTGCGGTGGATAATGTTCTTCCAGATACTGAAAAGTTTCTACCAATGTTGGATGTGAAAGCCGATTAAAAATATGCTTAATTGTAACTGGAATTTCTTCTTCTACCAAATGGTCAAGTCCTGCTAAAGTTTCCAAAAGGCTTCCAGAAACTCCCGTTAATTTGTCATGTATGGCTGGGGTACTCGAATGGATCGCTGTGACGATATCAAACCCGTTTTCCGGGATAATCTGCTTCATTCGCCTCACAAAATCCAGATTCTTACAACGTGTCGCATTTGACAATACCGTAATATGAAATCCTTCACCCACCACAAACTCTAATATTTTCAGAAAATCAGGATGAAGCATCGGCTCCCCACCAGATAACACAATATGTGGTACCGTATCCTGCCTTTTTATCAATGCAACTCTGTCTTTGATCTCATCAAAGCTCAAGCGCTTATGAAGCCGGTCATAGGTTGTCAACGGACAACATAAACATTGATGATTACATTCATACCAAATCGCCAGATAAGAAGTTCCCATATCCACCACCCTTTCCTTTAGCTTATATTCCCATTTAATATTTCTTGAATCAATCGAGGATAAATAGAACGATTCAGAGCACATTCCACCTCGTCAATCTGGCCATCTCTGTTCAGATACCGATTTCTACTGCTACATCCCCCTTGGCAATAGTACCACCATGGGCACTCTTTGCATCGCTCATCTTTCTTCGGTAAAAAAAATTTATTTTGCTGTGCAGCTTTATTCACCATGATTTCAATACTGTCTTTCTCATAGATTGACCCAATTTTCTCCTCTGGAAAATCAATCATCTCACATGGGAAAATATTACCCTTATGATCAAACGAAACCATCTTCCTGCCACCTTGGCAACCATGAGAAATACAACAACTCATATTGCTTCTCTGCAGAAGATTTTTAGCTCTTACCTCAATATTTCCTTCCGAAAAGTTAGCGCCAAGACAGCGATATGCTTGAAGATAGTCCATCAATTCATTTGCAAACCAAAATACATCTTTCTCGTCTAATGCCAACTTCTGTTCAGGGGCATGGTCATTATCTCTCACAAGATTAAACTTCATAGATGTTAGGTGAAGCGTGTAAATAAAATAATCCAGAATCTCCTTCACATATTTATAGTTATGCTTTGTAACAACTATAATTCCACCTATATCTTCACCATAATATTTTTGAAGATTTCGTATACCACGCTCCACAACTTCTGCACTGGGCTTGCCAGATACCATTCGACGTTGGCGGTTATGAAGTTCTGGTGTACCATCCATACTTATTCCAATATGTATTTTCCAGTTAAAAAGCTTTTTTGCAATTTCGTCTGTAATCAGACTGGCATTTGTTTCAATATCAATTGTCACCGACAAACTTGTATGCTGGAAAAAATCTACTACAAATTCGATACGGTCTAACGCCAACAATGGCTCTCCGCCCCACATCTGCAAACCGATTCTTGAAACAGATTCCTTATGGCAGTAGTTCAGAATGTATTGCAGGATTTTCTCCAATACATCAAAAGAAATGGTATCTGTATTGTGAAAATCCCTAAAACAATAGATACAGTCAAAGTTACAGTGTTTCGTTAAATCAATGATAAAATACCGTACTTCAACTTCCTTCTCACATCGAAACATCTGTTTACCAGGAACAGATGCCAAACCATGCTGCACCAATTTGAATTGTAATTCCTCTGATGGCTTCTGCTTACGAATGCTCTCCAGCAATTCATCATCCACAATCATCACACAGCCATTTGCCGAAAGCATAAAATGACACCCATTATCAGAGAAAAGATGACATCCTCCAAAGAAAAAATTTCCTATCCTGTAAGCTTCCAGATATCCTTCTTTCATTCAATCATCCCTTCTCTCAATAATACCTCCAACAAATTCTGTACGCCCAGCTCCGAAAGGAGATACAATAATTCTTCATCGGAAATACCATTTTCCAACTTCAAAACAAATTGTTCCAACAGACTATGGTTGCCCTCTACTAGAATTTGCCGGTCAGTAAGAATATTCACCAGAAACAGCTTGTTTTCCTTTATTATAGTATCTGCATAACTAGCTAAAAAGTTCTTCTTAATCGTATCTACATTATATATGTATTGCTTCATATCATTAATCCCTAAACAGTTTCCGCTTCATCTCTGGTATTTTCAATTCCTTTGGCAACTTATTCTCATACTGGGACAAATCATCTATCATCTTTAACCCTTTATTAAACATATCCTGATTCACACTCGGACATGTGTCAAAAAAGTCTTTCAGTGTGAAAGCTGCCCTTCTTTGACTTTCTGCTGCATCATTGGGATTTAGATAATCATTCAGACGACCATACAAATCTGTAATAGCTCTATCGAAACTTCTTGCTTTCTCAACAAAGTCCATGATTGTATTAAATGCTTCTGACTGTTCCATGTCCTTGCAAATAATCAATGCGTCCCAAACATCGCCTTTATGGACATCAAAGTAAGGAAACTGCACAGAAAATGTGTTATCTATGATCAGGTCTCTTACATGCAACACGCTTTGCGTATCACAAGAATTAACCAAAATAGATTTGGTTGCAATCTTAAATTTGGAAAGCGGAATAAAAAAACCAGTAACAAAGTCCAGACTTATCTGCTGCAGTACCTTCTGTTGATCAATACGAAGCCCTTTTTCAAAAATCTCTTTTGCCACATGATAGGCTTTTCTTCCAAAATACACGCCACACAAGGAAACTACAATACTGAGTATGCCAATTAGGACGCTGATTACCTCATTATTATTTTTCAAAAATGTTTCTAATCCATCTATCGTCCACATATTGACAAACTCCTTTGTATTTTTTTTTGCGTTATCTGTTATGTATTAACTAAATCTTGATCGCATATCTAGTCCCTTTGAAACAGATCACTCATCCAAGCAGCTATTATAACGATTAGCAATGATTGCCTGTGCCAGCTCCTTGAATGCATTCAAATCATTCACCACTCTGCTTCCAAAGAAGGTCGTACCACCTTCCAAAGTCGACTCAGAAAATTTAAGTCTTCTTCTGATTCATAAATGTCATCAGCGAAAATACTATTCTTATGACCACACTCTGTACACTCCCATACATAATGATGGTCATTGGATGTACCTAATTATCAAGTCATTAAGAATTTTTCACACTTTTGCAATTCGCTGCAACAAAGTGCTGATTGTGATTTAAAACTGGCTATTTTACCAATTCTAAATTTTATCTATCTCGCAAATACGTTAAAGTGAATTTATATGTTTATAGAAATTTAATGGTGCCTGACACCAACAATGTCTTAATTCCATTACTTACAACTTGTGCTCTTAAAACTACCTGAGGACTTGAAATTTTTTCGGGAGTATCGCTTTTTTCTAAACATACAACCACCACTCTCAGCACTCTTTAATTTTTTTATTATAACATTCAGCATGCGAAAATTCAAGATATGTGATTGTTGAATATTCTTGCCTAAAATGAATTTCTAAATTCCACCGCCCAATGGGGTGATGGAATTTACTCTCGCACAGTAGATATTTACTCTTTCATACAATCATGTTATGTTTATGACTCCTTCTGACAGCAGTAGAAGGAGAATCATTATGAGTAAATATATACCAGGAAACCAGAAGCACCTTACTTTAAATGATCGGATCTATATTGAAAATGAACTGGCAAAAGGGACTACATTTAAAGACATTGCAGCATTTTTATGTAAAGATCCAACAACTATATCTAAAGAAGTCCGTGCTCATCGGCTTTCAGATTGGTATCACAAAGGTACTTTTTATAACGCAAAGAACTTTTTCATTCATCGTTACCATTGTCAAAAGACCAATGCCTGTTGAAAAATCCTTCTCTGTGGCATTAAATGTGTCTCATGTCCTACATGTAATCAGACCTGCAAGGACTTTGAAAAAGAACGATGTAAACGATTGGACAAAGCGCCATATGTTCGCAATGGTTGCACGAAAAAGATAAATCACTGCACGATTGCACATAAATACTATTACAACGGCCGTGCTGCTGACAGAAAATATCGTGAACTGCTGATATCTTCTCGTTCTGGAATAAATATGACCAAGCACCAGCTCCATCAGAAAGACCAGATTATATCTCCATTGATTGAGCAGGGGCAATCCCCTTATCAAATCCTTACAAATCACCCGGAACTGGATATGTCTGTCCGCTCTATGTACACATACATTGACAAAGGACTCTTCACAGCAAGAAATATTGATTTGAAAAGACAGGCAAAATTCAAACCGCGAAAGTGTCATAAAACACAAATCACTGATCGTTCTGTTTTTACACACAGAACCTACTCTGACTTTTGTTCATTAGACCTGTCGTCTTTTGTGGAAATGGATGCTTCATATGGTTTTACCGAAAGGAACTTCTTTTTAATTCTTGACACAATGGGATGTGAATCTCATCGTAAACCACATCAACTCCACTCCGCGAGAAATCCTCAGTGGAAGGACACCATATGAAGTTGCATTAGAAACGCTTGGTGAAGATATCTTAAAAGCATTTCAGCTTAAGCCGATTGAACCAGATAAGGTTAATCTGACGCCTAAGCTGATACGCTTTAACCATTAATAAAACTAATCGAAATCTGCTGTCAGACTGGATGTAAACTTTTCACATTTTTAAGATGCGACTGGTGGAATTTAGTCTAGCACACCGAATTCCAGTAGCCTATTTAGCATGTCTAGAAATCTAGAAAATTTCGATAAGTTACATTAATTATAGCAGAAAACGAGAGATTTAGTCCAAAAATTTCTTGTTAAACCAGCAAAATTTAAATCACGATGGAATTTACTCTTGCACTGGAATTTACTTTTTCAAGTCAGCATTATTTACCGAGAAACTCTTTAATATATCCATGTTAATCTAATCACTTGCAAGCAATGAGGCAGGGATTTATCTCTGCTTTCCCATTTTCTTCTCTATTACTTCCGGAACTCTGATCAAGCCAAATCGCCATAGTATCGGATAAATATATGAAGCTCCTCTAATGTCTCCAAGTGCCTTCGGTTTCTTCACTTCTTCTGAAACCTTCTTACTATTTTCAAATGCCAGCACCACACTACTCCAGGCAAGGCTCTTACTTTTCTCTCTCCGGTCTATCAGCAGCTCTCTGTTATACTCTCCGTTTTTGCCAACCTTTAATTTATACCGAAACGGTAATCCTGTTGCCGTTTTAAATGGATACTCCTGAAATGCAATAACAGCCTGCCACAAATTTTCCTCTGATGGTATTTCCTGTAGAAGCCGAACCTGCTCTTGTCTATTCTTATATGTCCGGCATCACTCCGCATTTAGACTTATCTCTGCTGCATTATAAATTCCCTTAATGTAGGGCAGATAGGAATGAACCGATGCTCTGGAAAGACCTGTGAGTTTCATAATCTCAGGAATCTTTTTCCCTGACTGGTACAAATAATTGATTTCTGTACATATATCTGATATGAACACATCAGCAGTAATAAGTAGCTTGCGAAGTTTAAGTAGACTAATATTTAACTCATCTGCCAGTGTTCTTAAAGAATCTGCCTCTTCATAGGCATCTCTTAACTCTTGAAGCAAATTATTAAATTGAAGTTCTGGATTATATTCTGGTTTCTTTTTTGGTCTTCCTGCCATTTTCTAACTTCTATTTCCATGTGAATCCAATCGTCTTGCACCTAAAACAGAGGATTCTTTGCTCGGACTAATGCTCCGATAACTGTCCTCTGTTTCTTATTTTATTTTTTCCCTTTCGACAATATCCCCAATAATAGATAATACCACCTGCTACTCCACCAAGTGTATTATAGGTCAGATCTGATATTTGAAATGTTCCAAGATGGAATAATAACTGAATAAATTCTATCATAAAAGAAAATACTGCTACAACTTTTGTGGCTTCCCAAACGGTCTTTCCAAATCTAATATTCTCAGATTCATCAAGTAATTCTTTTTGAAATGCCCACAATAGTAAAATAGAAAATGGAACAAATAACATGAAATTCTCTATAGATTCTGTTGTAAACTGTCCATCTTCATATAATCCCCATCCTCCAAAAATCTTTCCAAACGGATCAAACCATATCTCACGATTTAAAACTGTTCGAAGTAATATCATTGCTGTATAAAAAGCTAATAAGAATGTCCGGCGAAAATTTGAAGAACTTTTAAATACTCTCCACCATGTTGCAAACATATTTCGGATAAAATTATTCTTTTTCCACCCATGCTCCTTACCATATAAATATAAGAACATTGTTAAAAAGGCAAGGAGAACGGCAGCCCAAAAGGGCTGATAAAGTGCTGATAATACGTTATATGCTATTTTATTAAATATTTCGATTATCTTACTTTCCATTGTTCTCCTTCACTATTTACTTCAAATCTTCAAATAAATCTTCTTTATACAGACCTTCTTCTAACATTTTCTTAAAACTGTCTTTTACTGCTATAACATCTTCTTTATAAGTCATTCCATACCATGTGTCATTAGTACGTAATACCTTTACAGTTATTTTTCTCTGATTAAGTAATTCGCCAATAAATATTGGAATCAAATACTCCGCCTTTAATGGGTTATTGAAAACTTCTTTTCAAAAATTCTTTGAAACCTTCTTCAAGTACCTCCAGAAAACCTAGTGTTAATCCCCACATATTCATGGAGACCAGAGAATCCACATCAACAGCCACACCATCTGCCTCTGCTCCATTTGCAGTCTTGACGATGTTAATAGTTTGATTCATACTAATTATCCCCTCGTCTTTCATCTATTTTTCAGTTTCAATTGAACTTTTCCCATAATTGACAATGCCAAAGGATTTTTCATGATAACAAGCTCTATCGCATACGCTGTTACACTTGCAGCAACAATGATAACCACCCGGATGATTGAAGATGATATTATAATGCTTGCAGAAATTGCTATCACAATAATTGTAAAGCAACCAATTAACGCACACTTCAGATTTTTGGCCCACATATTTATATCAAGATAATCTCTTATATCAGGAAACTTTACGATACAATATATCGCAACAAAAAACTCTGATATGGCCGTTGTCAATGCAGCGCCATTCTGTTTCAATAAAGGAATTGCAAAGAAATTCAAAACAATATTGATAATAGCACTAAACATAGTTGCCTTCGCAGCAATCTTTTCTCTACCAAGAGGTATGTTAAGGCAATATGTAACAGCACCGCCAATAATTGCACCAATTAATGCGAATGACAATATTTGAAGTGTCATTGTTGCTTCAATATACTCTTGGCCACCCATAACTAACACTATTTCTTTAGATATAGAAATCAATCCAATAGCTGCCGGGAATAAAACGATTGTTAAATTTGAAAAAAGTGATGTAAATGTACTCTTTATGCTATCTTTAGCATCTTGTCCCACATAATACGCAATTCTTGGTACTGCTACAGTATACAAAGCCGCCAACATTGTTTTTATGACATTATAAACTTTTACAGCTAAAGCATATAGTCCAACCGCCGAATCACCTACTAAAATGCCTAACATAGTAGTATCTGCATTAACGTATATACTTGTCGCAACATTATTCACAAAAAAAGTCAGTATTGGCCTGATGTGCTTTCTAATTTGAATTTTTCGTGTCAGTTTGATGTGAACATATTTTCTACAATAAATCCAATTAGACAAGCAAATGCAACCACTCGTCACAACCGTCAACAGTGCATAGGCCATATAATCGTCTTCTGTTTTAACCAAAAGAAAAAGAAGCACAAGCGAAATCAGATTAATCACAATGCTCCTGATGGTTATAAACAGAAAATCCTCATATATAGTATTAATCCACTCAATTCCAATAGTAGTAAATGCAATTGTCAGACTTAGTAGCATTATGACCGACTTATATGCTGCCAAAGGTTTAAGCAGTGTAACCATTAAAAAAAGCAACATATAAGAAATCAATGTAGTAATCAAATTAAATGAGAACATTTGACTACAAAATGTTTCAAACTTATCTCGATCTTCTCTTAACTTTGCTCCTTCTCGTACTGCATAAGTAGAAATTCCTAATGCCGCAATTAACGAAAAATAGCTTACTATGGAGTTCGCGTAATTAACTTTACCAATACCTGCAGCATGCAAAATTCGAAACGCATACGGATATGTGATAAGTGGAAAGATAATAGAAAGCGCGCTTTTAAATGCATTCAGCACCGCATTAACACCTAATGATTTACGCTTCATCATCATCCTCCTTTCAACCTGCAATAAGGTTTTTTAAATAGCATCCAATCAAATATATTTTATTTGCCATTTCAACAGCAAAAAGTCGCGACAGCAAACTTTTTTTGTAATAAGTCAAACACATATATTTTCTTGACTCATATCCATTTTTTGTCATTTGTATTTTCTTTTTAAATGTCATTACTTCTTTTTTCTTATATTTATGATTATGAATGTAAAACTGGTCAAGGACAATTATCTCTTTGTATCCCATTTTTTTACATTTTATACCAAGTATATTCTCTTCATTATACAAAAAGACATTTTCATCCAAAAATCCTAGTTTTTCCATTACATCGACTCTTGCCAAGAAAAAGCAGCCAGCCACACATTCTGTTTCGGCAAAATTTTTGCCTAGCATCTTCAAGCTTCTATTCTTTACTTGTCTTTTATTAAGCAAAAAATGATTTCTTACCACTTCTCTACTTGTTGGAATATTCCAGCAACTGGAGTTTATATTGTATTCAAGTTCTGCATTTAAAGCAACACCGCCAGCCACAGCATAGTCTTTATTACTCATCAAGGCCATGCAAATATTGAAAATAAAATTCTCGTCCGTAATTATAACATCTGGATTTAATACGCCGACGATTTCCACACCATATTTATCAATTGCATACTTCATTCCATAATTGTTGCCGGCACTATATCCCGCATTCCGTTTACTACTGATAATATCGACATCACTCAATTCATTCAATTCTGATCTAATCTTATCAAGAGAATTGTCTGTCGAACAATTGTCAACAACAATAATATGGTATGATTTATTGAACGAATTCAACTTCTTTACGCATTTTATCGTATCGTCTGCAGAATTATAATTCAAAACAATTAATCCAACTTTATACACTTATCATTTCCTCCACAAAATCACCAATTCACTTAATACGCGCAACTGCTTCTTCCAATATGCAAATCATAATTATTAGTATAAAGGTACCTCCAGCGTACCAATACCACATAATCACATTGTATGCAAGCAAAAGTAACATGCAAAAATACATTATATAAAAGTTGTTGTTTGTATTTTTGAACACATAAACAGATTTTACAATCAATCTTATAAACAAAATAATAAGAATCATCAATCCTACTAATCCATAAATGTATGTGAATCCAAATATGCCATTATCATTCAAATTAATATTAACATTATATCCACACTTATTTGCCGCTGGCGCGTACAGTGAGTTCGGATATCCACAGCCGAACAACAATGTCGAAACAGATTCACCTAACTGTTTAAAATACAATTCTCTTCCTGCATATCGAATTGCCATCGTATTTCCTTGGTCAGTCCTAGCTGTTCCGGCTGAAAGAACTGCTTCCCAAAAAGAATCTGCAAAAGGCGTATTTAAAAAAATAAAAACAGCTACAATTCCTGCCCCAACAATCAATAATCGTTTTGTATCCAGTTTTTTTACTAACACAACTCCAATTACAGATGCTGCTAAAAAAGATACTATTTCAAGCCTTCCCTGCCCCACCCAAAATATATCAATAAAATTAATTATATAAAAAACCAAATACTTGATTTTAAAGTTCTTACAGAAATAATACATTGCTAACATTCCGGCCAATTGAACAACTGAGGTTTCTATATACATCCTCAATGTTCCATTTCTGTAATTCATTTCCGCATATATAAATTGTACATTAGAATACACTAATTTTTGCAAAATATAAACAGCTGCGGCAAATGTTCCCATTTTCATTAAACCTTGTATCAATTCTTCTGAATCAATTTTCTTCAAAGCAATCAATTTACGGATAGGAAAGTAACTCAACAGAACAAGCAAGTAATTTCTTTGCGGACGAACTCCCAAATTAAAACCCTGTCCTGTCAACTTCATCTGCTGATATGCAGATATAAAAACAAGAATACAGAGCGCTATAATAAGATATTTTTCCTTATATTGCACCCCTTCGCGGATCCTAATATACTTTAAGAATTGCCAGAAGAAAAACAATGCAAAAGCAATAAGCCAGATATCCGAATATGCAAACGAACCCGTAACATGAATTGCATCTGTATTAATTAAATAGAAACAATTATCCATTAGGATTAGAAATGCAAAAATAATATATACTATTTTTTTTCTTACAACCATCGTCTCCATCCTTTCTCTTTATTATTTTATTGCATTCACACACAAGTGATGTCTGCCGCTCGCACTTTTATTAATAATCCAAGCTTTTTGATAATTCACTTATAAACTTTAAACTTATCAAAAGCCCATAACAGGGACGTTTTCATTCCTTCAATCATGTCATTGTATTTTTTCCAAGTGTAATCACATTAATATTCGCATGTCGTTCATATCTTATTTACCAATAAAGTTTACACCTAACAATTCCTACTTTAGATAATTTGCTTAATAAGCATTAAGCCGCTTATTGTACAGCTTCCGTGTATCCCCGATCACCTTTGCGGGATTTCCACCTGCAATCGCATAATCCGGTACATTTTTAGTAACAACGCTCCCCGCTGCAACTAAGGCATTTTTCCCAATTGATACATTATAATCAGGATCACATATCCACATTCTTCTAACTAAGTCGTGTTCATAAAAACGAGATAGAAACAATTTTCCATTAAAACAAGGAAATCAATAGTACTACTGTATAATCTTTTTGTATTTTTATTTTCAAATTCATGCCATACTTTCCCCTTTACGTCCTGTCTCTATAGAACCCACGTGGGATTACTTTCTCATACGGTTTAAAAGAGTTTTAATTTTGTCCTTAAACCTACGTGTCGGACTTAGCCACGATGCTCCAAAATGATGGACGCAATAAGTATCCTTTGTAATCTCAGTTCTTCCAGTCACTCCATTATAGGCCGTAAAATATCTTGACGGATATACTACAACATCATTAAACCTTTGAATTTTTTCCAGTGGTTCAATGCCATAATTTTCTCGTAATAGCTGTGCCAAAATCTGTGTGTTTGACATTGTACTGCTCTGCTCTGCAAAGCTGTTTTCTTTATAATATTCCAACATTTTAGAGCATATCTCATGCTTTGGCGCAAAAGACATAAATCCAGTTCCTATTGTTTTACCTTCATCCTCGGTTCCAAGAACTGCGTCCTGTCCTTCCAGAAGTACCGAAAAGTTTTTCAGTACTTCAACATCCGTATCAAAGTAGATGCCACCATATTCATATAAAGCATAAATTCGAGCAACATCGCTTACAAAAGCCATCTTCCCTGCCTGCATAGCTTCTTTTGCGTAACTGTACTGATCAATCGGGAAGTTGCTTTCATCCCATTTCATCACTTTATAATCAGGAAAGTTTTTCTCCCATGTCTCTACATACTTTTTGTACTGTTCTGGCAGAGGTTTTCCGCCAAACCAACAGTAATGAATAATGTGTGGTATCTCCTTCATTGCTTTTCCTCACTTTGTTTTCTCTATATTCTTTATCACCCTCGCCGGACTCCCAACTGCTACGCAATAGTCAGGCACATCTTTAGTACCCACTGAATTGGCTCCAACCACGCAATGCTTACCTATCTTCACATTGCCTACGATTACCGCATTAATTCCAATGTAAAAACCTTCTCCAATGGACACTTTCTGACCTTTTTGTACAATTCCCTGATCAATCACCAAAACATCTATGTTACCGCAGCAGTTTCTTTAAAATATTGTTTTTACTTTTTTCCATCGTCAAGTCTTTCTCTTTCTATCTCCAAAAATTGTTCTACCCTTTGTTTTGTAGAAAGTTTGTATCTGTATTTCATGCAGTTTTCAATATACATTTCACTGTTAGAAACCACATCATTCAAATCGGATTCATCCCACTGTTTCTTCGCAATGCCAAGTTGATAATCTTTGATATAGGTAGAATTTAGCGGAACGTCTGTTGTGACAATAGGCGTTCCAACCGCAATCGCTTCTACGATGGAAATCATATTGTTGTCTTTCACCGTATTAACGAGCAACGCCTTTGACTTAGACAAAATCGGGAGTAGTTCATCGTGTGTCATCTTTCCTGTGAAAATTACATTCGGAGCAATTTCCAAAGTCTGTGCCAACCTCTGAAGTTTTTCTTTCAACTCCCCTTCGCCTATAATGAATAACTGGCATGTGGAACTGTACTGATCCAGATACTTGGCAAACTTTTCAAGGATTCCATCGATTTTCTTTCGTTCAATCAGTTGCGAACAAACCACAAAACTGTTATCTTTCTCAGTAGATGCTTTAAACTTATCGAGGTTGACACCATGATCGATTACATTTACATCCGTTTTCATGCAGTATTTCTTCACAAAGTTCCTTGCCTCAACTGAGCGCGCAACAACCTTTGCGTTTCGCATGAAGAGTCTTGCTATAACTCCATACCAGATCTTTGAGGGAATTTTCTTCATAATGGCATTATGCTTTGCAAGTTCATGCCAGATAATTGTCTTGTCCGGTGCAGCTCGATATGCCATCAACGAATTCAGTGAGAATACTTCGCTTGTAATAATCAAATCGTACTCTGTACGATGTTGTTTTACATACCAATACGTCTCTGGCATAAACGGCAAGCAGTGCGGCATGCAGACTTTTTGACACTTGCACTCCCACCACAGTACCTCAAATGGATATGTTTCACTTTTTGTCGGCTTGAACGGCTCTCCTCCAACCAACGTTACAGAATGCCCCATTTCATGGAAAGCCAAGCAAAAATCATACATCATTGTGTCTTTTATTGATGCAGCTCTTTTTATATTTTTTGTTTCCGATGTGTACATAATCGGATTAATAACAAGTACTTTCATTAAATATCTCCCATCATCTACTGACAGAAGACATTTAGTTACTTAATCAATCGAATTACTGTGCTTTACCCCATCGTGAATGCAAGAACAATCCACACGGTGTGCACACTGTTGCAAGAACTTTATGTCTTGATTTGCGAATCAAATCGACAACCTTGACTCCCGCAAATCTCCCATATACAATATACTGTAGTCCACCCTTGATTCTATATCTTGTCTTTAAGTCGGACTCCATAAATTCCTCTGCTCGATGCATACATCCTATCGGCGATGCAATATTATGCATACGCCGATTATTAGTTAATCCATCTTCAAGATAATTTCCGACGTAAATGGCTTTATTAATATGTACCATATCATATTTTCTAGCCATTCTAACCCAAACAAGATCTTCCCCAAGGAATTTCTCATTCGGATATTCGGGAAAAGGGAATTCCTTCAAGCAATGTGTTTTGAACACCTCTGCCTTATCTGCGCCAGTGTCATCACCGTTTACGCGCACATCGATATAGGAACCTATTTTTTCATTGACATCAAACTTCTTGCCATTGACTTTACCATCAGGGAACGCTCTGAGAAATGCATATCCACAAATATTGTTTTGTGACCTGTATTTCTTGTGAATCTTCAGTATCGACTCAACTGCATCATCTGTCACATAGTCATCTGAATCAACTATAAAGGTAAGTTCGCTGCAAATGGTCTGTATTCCTACATTTAAAGCAGTGTGTTTTCCACCATTACTCTTATAGATATACCGTATTGGAAAATCACTTTTTTCTTGTAACTGAGTAATTAGATTTTTCGTACCATCAGTACTTCCGTCATCAACTACAAGCCACTCAAAATCTTTTACAGTTTGCTTTTGCAATGAATCCCAGAGGCTTTGTAATCGCCCCACGATTAAAGGTAGGGGTTAAAACTGTTATCATCATAGTTATTGTTTTCCTTATTTATTCTCCATCTGCTGTGCTGCGATATCAGCATCCACGATTTCCTCACCGGTCTTATGCTTCAGCTGCTCCTTAGAAGCTTCACTCAGACCGTTGTTGATCACGCAGTTCATATCGCAGGTGCTGCACTTATCCAAATCCTCTTTAGTAACTTTGCCGTCGCGGTAATCACGGCAAATCTTCAGCTCATACATGCTGTACGGATGCTTGGTAAACAGAGCCTTGAACTTGTGTACCAGAACCCAGATAGCAGGCTTCCAGATGTACTTATGCATCGCCGGAGAAACACTACCGATCATCCAGCAGTCACGGTCGCAGCAACGAACCTTTGCACGAACTTTCTCTGCTTCCGGGCTGTTCCACAGCTCGTCCCAAGTCTGGTTGTTCAGGTTGCCCATGACCTCTTTGTCCTTGGTGCCATTGCAAGGCATAACATCGCCATACGGATCGATGAAGAAGGTGTCAAAACTCATGTCGCAAGGCAGCAGACGCTTCTGGCCATAGATGTAGTTGATCAGGCCGTGGTTAAAGTACGCACGGAACCACTTCTTTGGGCTGTTGCTGCGGAGCAGTTCATTGACCAGATTCTCAAAGTTCTTTGCGACCATAGGACGGTCATGGATGATGTTCTTTGCCTCAACGAAGTAGAAGCTGTTGTGTAAAGATGCTGTTGCGAACTCCATGCCCATCTCATTGGAGATCTTGTACAGCGGAACCAGATCAGGAGCGTTCTTGTCCTGAACAGTCATGCCGAAGCCGACATCCTTCATGCCCATCTCACGCAGTTTCTTCAGCGTGCCGTAACCACGCTGGTAGCCGTTCTGCAGACCACGGATCTCGTTGTTGGTCTGCTCCAGACCTTCGATAGAGATACGAATACCTATCTGCGGGAACTCTTTACACAGGTCAACGATACGATCCGTGAAGAAACCATTTGTAGAAATAACAATACGGTCAGACTTCTTGTACAGTTCACGCACGATTTCCTTCAAGTCAGTACGGATGAACGGCTCTCCGCCGGTAATATTGGTAAAGTACATCTTCGGCAACTTCTTTATGGTTTCGATGCTGATTTCCTCTTCCGGCTTGGAAGGCGCTTTATAACGGTTGCACATAGAGCAACGAGCATTGCAACGATAAGTGACGATGACCGTACCATTTAACTTCTTTTCTTCAGACATGATTAACTCTCCTAACTCTCTCTTTTAAGAATGTTTCAATTTTATTTAAGAACCACTTGGCACATACCGAGAACACAACCGAACCGCAGATGACTGCAACCGCTGTGAAAATATATGCCAGCAGACCATTTTCAAACAGATGAACAAGGTGTAACTTCTCAAGCACACGATAAATTACCATGTGGCACAGGTAAATCTCGAAGCAGATACCACCGAGGAACTTGGCGACTGGATTGACCAGTACCCCCCCTGCTTACATCCGAGGGTATAGACCAGTGCTGCCACACAGAAGAACAGCATCGTGAGTGTAGAACCGCCTAACGCAAAATACGCAACTGTGGCAATCAGCAGGACCGCTCCAGCGATGATTTTGTGCTTCGATGCGAACTCGGCCAGTTCTTTTCGATAGAGGAAGATCAGGCCACCTACAATGAAATAAATAGCGTCATATACAACGCTAGTCCTTGCACTAAACTTTATTACATGATTTGCATCAAAGAAATAACTGCTACACACCCAGTTAAACACCAGAGCCACAACCGCCACTCCCCATGCTCTCTTCTTGTTTCCAATCAGGAAACAGAAGAATGGAAACAGCATATAAAACACAAAAATGACTGCCAGCGTCCAACTTACGCCGATGACAGAAATATTCGCATTTGGCAGAAGTCCCTGGCACAAAGTCAAGTTTGCGAAAACTTCAAACAGAGATTCCTTGCTTGGTGAAATCACAAAGTCTAACGCACAAAGCAGTGCAAAGTACGGCCAGATCTTGATGTACCGTTTCTTGTAGAAATCCTCTACACTGATCTTCTGGTCAATAATTCTCTGGTAATAGCCGCAGCACATTCCAAAGCCGCTGACCATCATAAAAAGGAAAACGAGGTTTGTGAAAGATGGTATCAGCCGCTCAAACACAAATCCTCCTATCCCATATTCTCCGTTTTCGAGGACGTGCATCAGCGCGATGCCAATAATGGCATATGCCTTCAAACCGTCTATTCCCTCATATCGATCCGCTTTTGTAGCCATAAATTTTATCCTCACGTACCAGTTTTACTGATACACCTTCATAATTTTCTCGTAATACTCATCAATGGTATCGAAGCTGATGTCCTTGCAGTTCGCACTGTATTCTTCACACAGCTTCTTATCACTCCAGAGCTTCTCTATCTTTCTCTTCAAATCTTTCCCGTTACCACTCTCAAACAGCTCGCCGGTCTTGCCGACCTGAATCAGTTCCTGGATACCTCCGATGTTCGCTCCCAACACTGGCGTACCATACATCTGGGATTCCATCACAGAGAACGGGCAGTTCTCGTACCACTCAGAAGGATAAATGGAGAACCGTGCTTCACGGATCAGCTTCTCCAGTGCCTCGCCCTTCTGGAAGCCAACGTTCTTGATGTTCTTAATACCATTTACTGTCTCTTCCAGCGGGCCAGTACCGGCGAAGATGAACTGCACATCCTGCAGTTCTTTACAGACCTTGATGAGCGTGCCGATACCCTTCTCCTCCGAGAAACGGCCGAAGTAGAGGACGTAATCCTTCTTCGGAGTCTCTTTCCACTCCACCTTATCGATGAAGTTGTGCATTGCCACGGTCTTTGTTGCAAACAGAGGATTGCTGTCCATCTTGCTCTTCATGAACTCAGAGCAGCAGATCATAGTGTCAATGTACTTGTAGGTACCATTCCACTTCCAGAATTCGGCTTCCATCATGCCGATGGCCGACTTCGCCGTGGAACCGTGGATGCACTTGCCTTTCATACAGTTCACGAAATGGCCGCCGAGGCACTTCTCACAGTTCTGATGCGTGTTCGGATTGTTCAGCATATGGTTCGGGCAGACCAGCTGGTAATCATGTGCCGTGAAGATGATTTTGCAATTTCTTCCGGTCTCCTTACGCCACTTCACGATTTCTAGGATGATGGAAGGTGTCAGTTGGTAGTTGAAGTTGTTCAAGTGACAGACATCTGGCTTGAAGTCGTCCAGAACTTTTCTCAGCTGCACTCTTGCTTCCTTGCTGTAGATGGTCTTGATTGGGTAGGTCAGCTTGCTCAGTTTGCTGCCACCGTGGAAATCCATATCAGATGTATAAGCATTGACACGGTTGCCAACGCAGCGGCCTTCGTGCTCCATACCAAAATACTGAACCTCATGTCCGTGCTGCTCCAGCGCCTCACCCAATTTAAATATGTACGTTTCTGATCCGCCGTTCCTGAATAAAAACTTATTTATCTCGATAATACGCATATTACTCTCTTTTCCTTGTTGTAGATTTTCTTCAATTCACTGTCAACCTCTATCACACTTTTTGATAATTTCTTATCTTCACGAATTTATTCGGATACAGGAAGAACTCCAACCACTTCGTTTTCTTCATAATCCAAGTTGCAATGATTGGACCCACAAAGCTAATTCCTAGTCCCAGCACCACATGAATCACAGAACTTCCGATACCCAACTTCAGTAAGACTGATCTCATTGGTGCCGCAAACAACGTATGCATTAGAAAAATCGGCATTGTGTATTTTGCAAGGAAATCCATGCCTCTGCCAAACTTTTCCTCAGAATCCACCACCAGAAGGATTACAGCTATACATGCCAGCAATCCCAGTGCAAAGGGAACCACTTTGTTGGGTTTTTCCATCATATACACCACTACACTCATAATCATAAACAGCAATCCACATATCGCTCCTTGTACTCTTTTTCCCTTCAGCTGCACATTAAATGCACAAATACTCATACCTAGCACAAACCAGATTTCGTTTGAGAGAACTGTTGATACTGCGTAAACGCCGTACCCCCCTCCAGTCAAAAATAGGCCTTTTGCAGTTAATGCAACTACTAATCCAGCTGCGGCTGCTTTCACACTGTTAAAAGTCGGCGTAACAAGAAAAATGAAGAATAATGCATACAGATACCAGTACGGTGCTGTTGGGTGAAGGAACAATGTATCTCCTAGACCACCGATTTGGTCGTTGACACTGCTTGAGAACACTTTTTTCAGTACCCATGTTGCAGTCGTAAAAGTCGCATATGGTACGCCAAGTGCTAACATTTTTTTTACTACATTTCTGCGCCAACTTTCCAAACTGTTTACTTTGCTGTACTTCTGATAAAGGTATCCGCTACAAATGAAGAATAACGGCACGTGGAAGTAGTAAATCGTTGTGTTAAACCATTTGTACAAATCATTTTCAGGCATAATACTTGCCTTCGTCATGCTTTGGAAGAAATGACCTAGCACAACCAATATACAGGCAATGACTTTTATATCATCGACCCACTTTTCCCTTGTTTTTACCGCAATCTGTTTATTCATGTATTTTCCCTTCTATGTTCTATTTCACTACCTCTGTTCAGATGAAGCACTTCCAATGTATTGTTCATAAACCAAAGTGCTCCATACAAACGCAGGTAGTGATACTGAAAGTTCTTATGATAAAATCATCTGCTGTTACTAAACCTAGGTAGTGAGATAGAAAACACTCTCGCAGCTCTATCCGCATCTCAAAAAGTGCCGTAAATACGCTATTTTTCCAACA
>ULXO01034547.1_pt1 | contig 22533 bp, 18 predicted proteins | sample 1961391 | NCBI WGS metagenome assembly ULXO01 (sample SAMEA4835841, study PRJEB28245) | human gut metagenome | biome: gut microbiome; material: fecal sample | place: Denmark | collected 2008 | reverse complement strand
TGACAGGGCGGCATTCTAACCAACTGAACCACCGGGCCAATGTCAGTGTGTCTGACAGTTATATATATTACCATACGTTTTGCGTTTTGGCAAGAGTTTTTTTAAAATTTTAGAGAAAGTTTCTTCAGTGACGAAAAAGGGGCCTTTTTGCAGAGTAGATTTGTATTTGAGTACCATCAGAAATTACATCACTCTCAAACCACACCGCAAGGAAAACAGCTGCTGCGGGAATTTGAGTACCATCAGAAATTACATCACTCTCAAACTAAAAGTGAGCTAGCTAATAATTATGCTGTATTTGAGTACCATCAGAAATTACATCACTCTCAAACGCAGCATATAGTGGTCAGCTCACTTTACAAATTTGAGTACCATCAGAAATTACATCACTCTCAAACTAAAGCAGCGTCTAGCTACGTCTCGCAGCAATTTGAGTACCATCAGAAATTACATCACTCTCAAACACACGTATCGTGACAGCAAAGGAGGTACAAATTTGAGTACCATCAGAAATTACATCACTCTCAAACCTCAAATTAAGAGATTGTCCACGAATGAAACTATCATCACCATAGCGTAATTTCCTCAGGTGCTTACAAAAACATTATAAATCACTCAAATTTTTTTGTCAAAATCATTTAATCAAACATAAATCTGCATCAACTATACTCACAGCTTCTTCTGCAAGCTCATCAACAATATTATTCTCCAGTAGCAGCAACTGTATTTTTCTGTAAAAAGCTTCTTTATAGAACTCATGCAGCTCTTCACTCATCAAATACGTTTTCAAATTTACGAACGTCAATATCTTTACCTTTTGAAACTTGCTGCAGACATCTAAAAAGTATACCAGTCCCTCTAAAAAATTTCCTTCGCCAGCTTCAAATTCCACTTCAAGTGCTTTAAACATACTTTGCAAATTAAAATCATCCTGAAATTTAAGCGCATAATCTACCTGATTCAGCAAATCATAAATATACTCCGCTATCTGACCCTTTAGACTGCATGTCTTCAAATAATTTTCTTCATTCAGTCCCAGCTTGCCAAGCTCATTATATAAACCGGTTAACGCCTTGCGTGAATTGATGTCCAAAGCAAACGGATTTAAAATCAGGCAGATCTCCTTATCTATTTTCATTGTTTTATTATTATCAGATAAAACAAATCCACCCTCTTCCCCGCTAATCTGCTTATCAAGCTCTTGAATCATTCTTCGAAAAAGCTCTTTTCGCTCAATCACTAAAACGTTAACCTTGTTTTCCTGAAAAACAAGCTGCTGCTCCAGCTCCGTATAAACCAGCTTCATAATACTACCAATCTTTCATCACTATTCAAAACATCATTATGTGCTTGCCCAACCAAAACCTCCATACGTGAAAACTGGCGCTCCGTAACCGTAAGCAGCTGTACTAATCCTTCTTGCGGCAAATTCAGCTTGACCTTCTTGATAATAGCATCTGCAACCACGGCATTAAGTGCAATCTTGCAATAAACAGATTCCTGCATCATCATAAAACCATTTTTTAACAGATACTTACGAAAAGCCCTATAGGAACGCTTATTTTCAAGAGTAGTAATAGGCAAATCAAAAAGAACTAATATTCTCATAAATCTATAACTCATAATACATCATAGAAAGCTGTTCCACTTGATTACGCTCACATCATTACTGTTCAACGCGTCAAAAACACTCTTGCAATAAAGCTTAATAGCATAATTAAGTGTAACCTGCTTTTCGTTGTTTACAACATTTTTATTCAGTACATCCAAAACCTCGTGCTTCTGCTCCTTGTCAAAACAATGAAGCTTGTCTTTTACCAGCATATCATATACCTGATAGTCAACAAAAGGTCGCAGCGGCTCCATAATATCAGAACCCAAATTGAATGCATTGAAAATATTATCGTGAATCAGTCCAAGCTGTGTAAGATAACCATTGGCGGTTATCTCCCTGTTGCATGCAGCCAATAAAACCATATAACCATAATTCAATGCTGCATTAACAGCAATATCATCCGCTCTGGTAAATCCCAATCCAAAAATAGAGTTAAAATAAACTTTTGCGGCATGACCTTCCCGGTTACTGGCATCCAAATATTGAAGCTGTGTCGCATATTCATCCAGCATAGCTGCTGTATCCAGCCCTAACTTCTTCAACAAAGCAGCTTGCATCTTAATTTTGGTATATATAATTGCCGTACCAACATCACCTTTAGTGCTTTCACTCCAAGCTATCTGCTGCTTTATTTTAGCACTGACATCATGCGCTCCATAATAAGGGATAAGCTCAGCCGAAGGATTTCTCTTGCTATCGCAAAAAATCACCTTTATTTTTCTATCCGTCATTTCCGCAAGCAAAGCTGCTGTTATTGAAACCTCTGTTGTTTCAATAAGCAACACTGAAATTTCATCAAGGTGGACTTTGGTGGTCCGCTCTCCGCGAACCACCATATAGCCCAATTGTAAATCCAGCTTTGCCCGTGTACTGATAACAATTACACGCCAGCTCATAGCTTCATCAAATCCACTTCCTGTTCAAAAACACCTGTAGGAGATTGGTTAATCAAGATACATTCTTTTAATTTATTAATATTATTGCTTATCTTCAACGTACCACAAGAAGTACCCTTATCAATTAATTTAAAATCAGCAGACGCACTTGCACACTTAAACAGATTCAAAATTTCTTTTATGATATGTATCTGCTTTGATACAGTTAATTTTACAAAATGCTCCCTCTTTTCTTTTAAAGTAATTGTCTGTGATACAGGCCTGTTCTTATACAAATTGTTAGCAGACTTAGCAATAAACATATCATATAACTGTACGTTAACCGCTCCGCTAATTCCCCACTTCTGCTCATAAAAATCCAGTCCTTTTTGCGCTTTTTGTTTCTGTATGTCATCAGCATTTTGATCAGCTAATGTTTTTTCTTTTTCTGCTATATTAGTTTCATACATTAAAGCCTTTTTCAGATAATCAGCAACGTCATCAGCTATGCATAGCTGTCCAGCACCATAAAATATCAGTTGCTTTCCTGTCCTACCAGAAATATGCATCGGGAAACCATTTATCTTAAACAAACTGTATTTCTTAATTTTGGGAAGCATAATTTCAGGCTTGCAAAGCTGAACAACCTCTGTAAGATACTTTTGTACAGCTATTTCACCCTGTTTTGCATAAACCAAAGGAATTGCTTCTATAGACAGCTGCACAGCCCCCTTTTTTCCTTCCGACTTGACTACGGCAAAATATGCTGTAGTCAAAGAATTATAGCCACCGTACTTCTCAATGGATAAACCTGCTTTCAAAGGCAGCTGACCTCCCTTTGCTTTAAGTGGTTGCTGATCAAACAGTTCTCCTTTTCCCTCAACAGCTTGTCTTGTAAAGAGAATATTGTTCTTATGCATAGTCCTTGCAACAGTTGCCATTGTACCGTCTTCACCGCCAAGCCAGGCAATTTCACCATCACGTTTAATGCTAAATTTATAGAAAATCTCCGGTTTCAGGCTATAGCGTCTGTTATCCTGATTTTTTGTAATAAAGTTCAAAGGGTTAGCAGTAAATTTCACATGATAGCAATTACCCACCACAATATTCAGATAAGCGTCTTTGGCATGGTGTAAATCATTTACCTCACGGCATTTCACAAATTTAAACTGCTGACGGAAATCAGATACATTGCCGGCCTTTACATATACAACCTCACTGTTCTGATAAGCTGTCTTTAAAATAGCAGCAACAGCTTTAGTCGACTGCCTGGTTTCCACAAGCTGTCTGCTGATAAAGCCGGCCAGCTCTTCATCTCGCAGCTGCGTGCTGCGCGTCAGACGCTCATACTTTCTCTCATCAATGAACCCCTTATCATAAAGCAGTTTCCAGAAGCTATGCATTTTAGTGCGAATAGCTGCATCAAGCGGATAGGTATCTGTTTTTGCAGCATTAACTTGCTTTTTAACAAGCACCCTGTTGCTAAGGCTGTCGTCCTTTGTTTTAGAACGCGGATAGATATGATCAATATCATACAAATTATTGTCATACAGAGAGGCTAATTCTATTCTTTCGCCCGTATACATGCAGCGTCCCATCTGCGTATAGTAAAGATAGAGCTTATCACTGCGTAAATTCTCTTCCTTTTTGGAGCTCAACTGAGTTTTAAGCGCATTAAACTCATCTTTACGAGGCATAAAATCAATATTTTCTTCCCTGCACTTTTTGTATAAATCCTGCAATTTTTTCAGACGACTGTCAGTACGCTTGCTTTCTTCCTTGCTTCTGGCCATCTCAATAAAAATACGCTTTGGCTCGCAACCCATGATTTTCTTGATTTCCTCCAAAATCGTCAGCGTCTGCCAGATAGAACGTTTAACAGAAGGAGAAACATAAAGCTCTTCCACGTCTTTGTAAGTAAGCTTACCATTACTGCTTTGTCTGCTACCATTAAACTCTTTAATCTTGCCAATAAAATCATAATAACAATAGCTGCTCAAAAGCTCCATGAAATTCTTATTTGTATGACGCAAAGCACTAATAATAGTGACAAGTTCACCAAAAGCCTTATCCTCATAAGCAATAGTACTGCTATTCAATAAAGTTGCAGACAATCTGCCCCAATCTTTATATTTCAGTTTTTTAATAGCTTTGATTTCATCATCAGAAATCTGCGGATAAGTGTTTTTTATTTTAGTGACCAACATTTTTTTCTCGTCGCAGAATAAGGTTATCCATCTGATAATATTCTCAATTTCATCTCTATGCAGTTGAATATAATCTTCACCGAAAATTCTTCTAAAATCATTATATGATTTCATCGAAGCATTGATCTTATCATCAATGCCACCAATGTTTTGGAAAGAAATATTTTCCTGCCTAAAAAATCTTTCTAATGTTTTCTTGGTAACCTTTGAAGTTTTCGCAAGGAAAAGCTGCTTAAAGATTTTTTCCAGCACATCAACAGGTAAGCGTTCGCCATCAACAGTAATATTGTTAATTGCGTTACGCACCATAAACTCCGAATACAGCAATGATTCCTTAGGAAGTACGTCTTCACCGACAAGATACGTGCATTTTGCTGTCATATTGGTTATAAACTTTTCTGCACTCTCTTCCAAATTTACAATTTCCGTAAAATTCCAAGGATAAATTTTTTCATGCTTACGTACAACCCAACATCTGCCCTGTTCTCTGGACATACGTGTCCCCGCAAGCGGACCTACATAATACGGTATTCTGAACTTAACAATCTGTTCAATTTTTTCACGCACAGAAAGACCGTTATTATCAGTCTCACCTAAAAACGGTAAATAGCCCTCAGCATTATCAAGAATGCATTTTAATTCCGCTAAATGCACCTGGATGGGAATGATGCCATTATCCTTAGTTGTTTGTTTAGGAAAAGCAAATCCATTGGTAATGCGAAACAGTAAACGTTCCTCCTCTGTTTTGGCATCATCAATATTCGTAATTTCCTGCATTATCTTTTTATATTCTGCAATCCCTTCAAGTTGCTTCTTTAAATCCTTGCAAAAATCAATCTGATTACGTCCTTTGATTCCTTTAGCATATTTCTCGTAAGAAATATCTCCATCCTGCCTGAAAATCTTATTATATAAAGGCTTACCTTTAAGCATGGATTTCAAAACAGCCAAATCCCGTTTATGATCTTCATAAACCTGCACCTTACACTCAGAAAGCAGATGCTATTCATCTTCATCTTTTTTACTTGTATCAAGATGCAATATTTTTGCCAGCAAACTCCAATCATAAATAGCTTTGAAACGGAGTAACCCTTCGTAACGCTCCCCTAATGCTGCTGTAAGCACAGGCTCAAATTCATTCAAATCATCATCTTGAAAGCTTACTGATTTCTTTTCACATTCATCTAATTCTTCATCAACAAATAACTCTGCTAACTTAGCTTTACCACCACTAAAAAGCTGTATAATAGCTTTCTGCTGTTTTGTCTGTGCCGGTAATAAACTCTGCATCGCTTTCTGCTTAGTAGTACGTCCTAAGTTTACATCGCACAAAACTTTAGCCAATTCATCTATATTTTGACATGACCAATCTTCAATTCCCATCTCATCACGGACATAATTCTCAACCTCACTGAAAACCGCATTAAAATCGTTTACTTTGGAAGCATCAAGATTATCAAACAAAAAATGTCCACGATGCTTAGCAATATGCTGCACAGCAAGATAAAGTAAGCGCACATCAAACGGTCCCGCCTGCGTTGCCAATGCATACCGCAAATGATACATTGTAGGATATTGCTGATAAAAATCCTTATCTGTGTAATTTTTATCAACAAATAAATTATATACTGCCTTATCCCGCTTATCATCCAAATGTAAACGGCTATCCTCTAAACGCATAAAGAAACCCGGATCAACCTTAGCAATCTCGTCTGCAAACAATTCCTGCAGCATTTTAAGACGCCAAGTAGTTCTATCAATTCTGCGTCTGCCGGAACGAAAAACTCTAGTAGATGCTGCAGTATTTGCAGAATCAAAAAGTCTGATTCCCCATAACGCTTTACCATTAACTTTTAAAATATTATAATTTGCATCCGTAACAGCCCAGCCAACAGACGCGTCACCCATGTCCAAGCCAATGTAATAATCTTTGTTTTGTAATTTTTGCATATTGACAAACCTCCACAGATGAAATATACTATGAGTAACTTCTTGAGTACCATCAGAAGTTACATCACGAGTTCAAAAAACATGATTTATTCAAATCGTCTTCCTCGGAAGACCCCACAGTGTGTGGAACTAAAGCTTGCTTCGGCAAGCTTTTTCGTTTTTTATTAAACAAATTCATGTAAAGCACATTGAATCATTTCTACAGCACTTTAAAAAATCCTTTATTTATAAAAACATTTACTGAATATTCAATACAGATTTCCTTTTAAACCCTTGCTTTGATATATTATACCATATGCAAATGACAGTTTTTGTCTATCTTGCCAGCTTTGCTTACACTTATAAAAAAATTTTAAGGTATTTTTGACCAGTATTTTTTTCTTTTTATTATTCTTAAACACAAAAACCGCCGTCAGGCCATGCATCAAGCACAGTCCGACGACGGTTTATTTTTATCTCACTAACAACTAAGAGTACATTTTGTTCAGCGCCAATTTATCCACCTTGCCACTTTCATTATGCGGCAGCTGCTCCATGAACACAAACTGCTTAGGCAGCTCATAATCAGATAAATTTTGCCGCAGCAGCTTAACCAGCTCCTGCTTGCCGTACTCGCGTGCCGCCCCCACAAAAGCAATAAGCGCATCGGCATCGTCCACATGACGGCAGATTACCGCAGCCTCCTCAACGCCCTCAAGCTCAGTTAATGCAGCGCACACCTTAACGGCAGAAACCTTGCGACCGTTGACGCTCACAATATCATCCGTGCGCCCCAAAAAGTGCAAGCGACCTTCCGCATCCAGATGTCCCCTGTCCTTCAGGGAAAACGGCAGCGAAATTTCCTCTACATGATAAGGCGTATCAATGAAAATTTCTTCATTACAAACGCTCACCTGCACGCCTTTGAACGGACGTCCGATAAGCGTGCGGTCATCCGTCATTTCCGCGGCCTTGATGTAGGTAATGTAATTCAGCTCACTGGCACCGTAGTACAGCGTGATATCAGCATTGGGAAATACCTGCAGCAGCTTGTCCGCCTCCTGCCTGCCCATGCTCTGCGAGCCACTGATGATACTGCGCACACGCACATCAGGCTCGCGCAAAAATTTTGGCAACAGTAAAAGCTTAGACGGAATCAGGTAGATTGCGTTCACCGCATAGCGCTGCATCAGCTGCAGCCAATGGCGCGGACGGAAGCGTTCCGTCACTACCAGTGTGCCGCCTGCCGCCAGCACGCCCATATAAATGTTGAGATTGCCGGTAAAGGCCAAGCTTCCCTGACAAAAAATCACTGTCTGCTCATCAACGCCGAAAACACGGTTCTGTTCCTGGAAAAAGTCCGCCCAGCTATGATAGCTGCGCCACAACAGCTTGCTTTTGCCGGTGCTGCCGCTGGTCATAACGCCCATGCAGGCTGACTGCGGAATATCGTCACAGCAGAACTGCTGCTTTTTGCTCACCTCGGTAGCGATAACCGGCACAGTTTTGGTACCGCTGTAGGCCAAAAAGGCAATCAGCTGACGGGCGATGCTGCTTTCGTGGATAAAAATTGCCGGAGCGCTAAAATCCGCTTTACTGCGCAGCCTGCGCGCCTCCTGCGCCAGTCTGCCATAGGTATACTCCTCTTCATCCTCTATAAGAGCGAGCTTGTCCTGTTTTTGTTGTGCAATTAAGGTCAAGTAATCCATTTGCTTCACTCCACTCTTTCCAGCAGCAGCGCCGTACCTACGCCGCCTGCGGCAGCTACGCTTGCGGCGCCGTAGCGACCGCCCTTCTGCTTCAGTGCCTCCAGCAGATGCAGCGTAATGATGCCGCCGCTGGCACCGTAGGGATGACCGTAGGCCAGCGCCCCGCCGAACACATTGTATTTATCAGTGCTGTGCGGAAAGCTGCGGGCAAACAGCACATCTATAACGGCGAAGGCTTCGTTCAATTCAAAGTCCGCGATATCCTGCTCCTGCAGGCCATGCTTTGCCAACAGCTTTTGCAGTGCGGTAACTGCAGTACGCGGACTTACCAGCGGATCACCGCCGCAGGCTGCGCTGCCCAGCACTCTTGCCTGCGCCTTTAAGCCGTGCTCCTGCAGATATTTTTGCGAGCACAGCACCACAAAGGCCGCACCATCGTTAATCAGGCAGGAATTGGCCGCAGTAATAAATTCGCCGCCCTTCAGCACCTTAGGCATTCTGTCAAGCAGTCGCTGGCTCATGCGCGGTCTGATGCCTTCGTCCTTAACGGCACCGCAGACCGGAGCGATAATATTCTGCAGCAGTCCCTGCTCGCGCGCCTGCGTTGCGAGCGCATGGCTGCGCAATACCCAGCTATCCATTTCTTCCTTAGTAATGCCCTCGCGCTTGGCAGCAAGCTCTGCGCCCTCCAGCATTACCGTTTCGCGGTGGATGCCCGGCATAAACTTTGCTACGCTGTACCAGTCGTCGCCTGCATAATCGGGATGGTTGGGATTATAGCCGCGTCTTGGCTGCGTAGAGCTGCTTTCAAAGCCACCGGCAATAATTACATCTGCTTCGCCGCTGTTAATCTTGGCCGCAGCAATAGCAATGCTTTCCAAACCGCTGCCGCATTGCACATCTACCGTAAAGGCCGGTACCGAAATATCTACTCCTGCCGTCAAAGCCATCAGGCGCGCAATATTGCCGCCGGCACCCACACCGTTGCCGGCAATGATATAATCAGGCTCGCGCTGCTGATATTTTTCCATCACCTGCTTAAGCACCTCCGCACCCAGCACCTCCGCCGGGATATGACGATACATACCGTTGACTACGCCTACGTAGCTGCGCAGGCCACCTAAAATATATGCATTTTCCATCTTAACACCTCTATATCCGAAAAAAGCTGCCTGCCACCTGCCTTGCGGCAAATAGCTGACAGCTCTTAAATTATACCTTATTTATCTGTTATCAGTAAAGATACGGTTAATCGGTCCTGCGATAACTGCGGCAGCCAAGCATTTAACAATATCCAGCGGAATGAAGGGCAGCGCGCCTGTCAGAATCGCCTTGTCCCAGGGCATACCGGTAATCAGCTTCAGCTGTACAACGCCGAACACATAAATCAGCGGAATACCGATAACACAGCCAAGCAAAGCGTAACGCTTGAAGTTGTATTTTTCTCCTTTGAAATATGCCAGGAAAACAGCGGTAACCAAAAAGCCGATGATGTAACCGCCGGTAGGTCCGAACAGCTTGCCCGGTCCTGCACTGCCGCCGGTAAATACCGGCACGCCTGCCAAGCCTACCAAAAGATAAACCAGCATGGTCATAAAAGCCTGCTTAGCGTTCAGCACATAGCCTGTAAGATTTACAATCAAAGTCTGCAGCGCCAGCGGAGAAAGAGAAAACGGCAGCGGAATAATAATATATGCGGATACGCAGTTCATTGCTACCATCAGCGCCATCTTGGTCATTTCCGCAGTCTTGTTGACACTTGCTCCTCTATGAGTCTTGTTGATTTCTGTACCAGAAGTTGTCATTTTCATACACCAGCCTTACTATAATTCTTTAATCACAAAAACATTTATTGCTCTCACATAAGCAGCAAGCTGACCTTCTGTCCTGTAGATGCACAGCTCGTCACCAGCGTAAACAGGAGCGACAAAGGTAATGCGCCAGTCCAGCTCCGTCAGCGCCAGCTCACGCTGCAGCCAGGCAGCCATGCACAGTCCCGGCACGATGGGATGCTCACCCTTATGGATGACGTTTTCGTCACCTGTATAAGCAACATAATCCGCTATTTCCTGTGTTGTAAAGGAGTGCTTTGTCAGCAAATCGCCTTTAATTGCCTCTGGCTCCAGCGGCTTCGTGCCTAATTTATGCTTAGGCAGTACCAAAAAAACACGCAGCTCCTTAGCCAAACGGCCGTCTGCCGCAGTTCCCGCTACACGGATGATTGATTTGCGTTCCTTCGCCAACAGTACCTGATTCGCCATTGTTTCGGCAGGCTGATGAATATGTGCTTCTGCTCCTGCCAGCACCCAGCCGCCGAAGAATTTGGCATCGCTGTCCGCCAGCTTATGTGCAAGCTCTAACATTTTTGCATTTTCCTTTCATCTAAGCAGCTTATTTTTATCTGCTTCACGTGCTTTATTATAATGCAAGTGATGTAAATAGTCAACTTATTACATGTTATTGGTTTACCATTATAGCAAAAAGAAATGCCGCAAAGCATTTCCCCGCTCACAGAAGGAAGTAAACCGCTCCTCCTATCAGCAGCAGGCCCAGAAAATTGTAGTACAAAAAGGTACGTACATATTTTCCTGCCTGCGAGGGATGCTCTGCAGCATATAATTTGTAGGAAATCACGCTCGCCATCGAAGCAATCATCGTCCCCAAGCCACCGATATTAACACCCAAAAGCAGCGCGTCAGCTTCCTTAGTCAAGCCTGCCAGCAGCATAGCCGCCGGCACATTGCTGAGGAACTGGCTGGTCAGCAGTCCGGTTAAATACGTGCCTGCCGCACTGCCCATCAGCGACTGCTGCAAATAGCTTACCGCAGGACTGTGGCTGATGTTGCCGATGAATACAAAGAAACCGGCGAAGGTCACCAGCAGGCTGTAATCCACCTCCCGCAGGCGACGCCAATCGCACAAGGCCACTACGCCTGCCGTCAGCAGCAAGGCCCACAGCTTGTCGAACCAATGCAGCACAGCACCGATGTTCAACAGCAGCAGTCCCAAAAAGAGCAGCAATATTCCCTTGGGAGGCTGCTGCAGCTTAGGCAGCTTCAGCTTCAACACGCTGTCCTTGCCATGGAATAATAACAATAGCAGATACGCCAGCGAAATCACTCCCGGCACAGCCATTACGGCAAAAAAGCTGCCGGCGCTATAAGCATAATGCGCGTATAAAAACAAATTCTGCGGATTACCGGGCGGCGTCAGCATACTGCCAAGGTTAGCAGCCAGCGTCTGCAGGATAATAATCCGCTCCATATCCATCTTCAAGGTTTTGCCGATAACCAGCGCCAACGGCACAAAGGTCAGCAAAGCCACGTCATTCGTCACGAACATCGAGCTGATATAGGTAACTGCCAGCAGCACCAGCTCCAGCTGACGCTTGCTGCGGCATTTGTTCAGTAGCTCCACCGCCAGCCAGTCCAGAAAGCGTATCTCCTTCAGCTCCGCTACCACCAGCATCAGCGAAAGCAGTATCGCCAACACGTCAAAATCTATATAGGCAAGCTGCGGCCTGCTGTAAAGGCTGCTTACGGCAGCCAAAATAACCGCTATGCACAAAACAGGCTCACGCCGCCAATAATTCTTTAATTTCTGCATCAAGAAAAAGTCACTCCCAGTTAGCCTGCGCCGCGCACAGCGCCAGCGCCGATACACGCGCCGCCCCTGCGTCCAGCAGCACCTGTGCCGCTTCCGCAAAGGTGCTGCCCGTAGTATAAATATCGTCGCAAAGCAGTACATGCTTGCCGCGCACCTTGGTATGCGGCAGCAGGGCAAAGCAGCCTGCCAGCTCCTGCTTTCTTTCTTCCGGCTTCAGCTCGTACAAAGGCTCCGTATGGCGCACCCGCTCCAGCAAAACCTCCATGCCCACGCTGCGTCCCTCCAAGAGGCCTGCAAACAGCTCCTGAGGCACATCAAAGCCACGCTGCCTGCGTCGCTCAGGCGCAGTCGGTACGCAGGTAATAAGGTAAAACTGCTGCAGCCAGCGCATTTTGGCCGCTGGCAGCGCAAGCTCCGCTTCCTCACGCAGCAACGGCAGCCAGCCTGCCTCACCGTCAAATTTAATTTTGTGCAACGCATCCTTAAACACGCCCTCATATTTATAAAGCAGCAACACACTGTATAAAACGTCCGTCGGCAACGGTGCTGCCTGTCCCGCAAGATATTCCTCGCGCGAACAGCAGGGCAGCTGACGCTGCAGCAAATATTCCCTGCGGCACTGCTCGCAAATATAGCCGTTGTCAATATTAGTCGCACACACAACGCAGCGACGGGGAAAGATAAGCTCCTTCGCCACACGCCCGTAATAAGCAAAATCTCTTAACCAACGATGCATCAGAACACCTCGCTGCTTTCCTGCAGACGCTCAGCCAGCAAGCTGTAACGCCTTTTCGTCTTATCATTTTCCACAGCGGTACGCACCGCGTTTTTGCTACCGACAATCAGCACCTTTTCCTTAGCTCTGGTCACAGCCGTATACAGCAGGTTGCGCTGCAGCATGATGTAATGGCTCTGCACCATGAGCAAAATAACATAGGGATATTCGCTGCCCTGCGACTTATGCACACTCATAGCGTAGGCCAGCTGCAGCTCCTCCACCTCACCCTGAGCGTAGGTAACATAATCACCCTCAGGACGCTCCGGAAAGGCTACCGTAACATTTTTTCCGTCTATTTTAATTACACGGCCAATATCGCCGTTGAAAACATCCTTTTCATAGTTATTGCGAATCTGCATAACCTTGTCACCCACACGCAGTACATTACCCGGTATGTTTACCTCGGGCTTAGCCGCAGACGGCGGATTAAGATATTTTTGCAGCAGCTTATTCAGATTCTGCACGCCGCAGGGATTCTTGTGCATCGGTGTCAGCACCTGCACCCTGCGCCAGTCACCGCCGGACGTAAGCTGGGCATAGGTACGTGCTACAAATTCCGCAGCATCCTGCTCGTTGGCAAACTCCTCCAGCGCAAACTCGCTGTCGGCACCGGCAAGAAACTCCGGCATCTGCCCACGGTTAATCTTATGGGCATTACGGACAATCGGACTCACCTCTGCCTGACGGAAAACATTTTCCAGACGTACAACAGGCATCTTATCCGAACGTATCATATCCTTGAGCACCGAGCCAGCACCCACGGACGGCAGCTGGTCCACGTCACCGACGAAGATCAGACGGCAGCCGCCGGGAATTGCCTTAAGCAGATGATAGGTCAGGCTGATATCGAGCATCGAAGCCTCATCGATAATAATCGCTTCCGCATCAAGAGGATTGCTGTCATCCTTGCCGAAGCACAGGCCGTCACCCGTAGGCTGATATTCCAGCAGACGATGCACCGTTGCTGCAGGATGACCGGCAGAATCAGCAAGTCTGCGTGCGGCGCGTCCGGTAGGCGCAGCCAGCAGAATGCGGCAGCCTGCCTGCTCCAGCACATTCAGAATGCCTTTGACAACAGTTGTTTTACCTGTACCGGGACCGCCGGTGAGCACAAAGACACCATGCTCCAGCGAAGCATAAATTGCCTGACGCTGTGCCTCCGCCAGCATAATACCGGCATCACGCTCCCATTTGGCAATAACCTCATCCGCATTCACGCGCGTCACCGGCTTCGCCTGATCGCGCAGCTTCAGCAGACGGCGTGCGGTCTGCACCTCCGCCGTATACAGATATTCAGGATATATCAGGCGAATGCCGCCCATTTCCTCCGTGCGCAGTAAATCCTGCTCCAGCAGGCTGCTGAAAACATCCTGCACCATGGAAGTGTCTACCGCCAATGCTCTCGCCGTTTCACGCACCAGCAGCTCCTCCGGCACGCAGGTGTGTCCCACGCCTGCGGCCTGCGTCAGCGCATAAGCAATGCCTGCGCGCAAGCGTGCCTCGCAGTCATGCTCCATGCCCATAGCCATAGCAATGCGGTCCGCAGTTTTAAAGCCGATGCCGGTAATATCCTCCGCCAGGCTGTAGGGATTTTCCTTAATGCGGGTAATCGCCGTAGCGCCGTAGCTTGCCTGCAGGCGTGCTGCATAACCGCTGCTCACGCCGTGCGCTTCCAAAAACACCATCAGCTCGCGCAAACCGGAAAGCTGGCTGTAGGATTCACCGATAGCGGCAGCCTTTTTCGCGCTGATGCCGCGTACCTGTGCCAGGCGCTCGGGATAAGTACCTAAAATTTCCAGCGTATCCGTTCCGAAGGCCTCGACAATTCTTGCCGCCGTCACCGGCCCTACACCCTTCACAGCGCCGGAAGCCAGAAAGCGTTCAATGCCTGCTACCGAAGTCGGCTGCAAAACCTGCAGTGACTGTATATCAAATTGTCTGCCGAATCTCGCATGCTCAATCCAGCTGCCCTCCATAGCCACATTTTCGCCCATGTACGGCGCATTGCCATGATAAACGGCAGTAAAGCGTCCCTGCGCCTTGCTTTCCATACGCAGCACGCTGAACATGCCGTCATCGCTTTGAAACACTATATCATCAACTATCGCTTCCAGCTTTTCCATTTTCTCACCGCCACACAAAACAAATGTTTTAACTATAGCTATTATTATAACATAGTTTTCTCAATTAGGATAGCAATTTGACTTTACAAGTATTATAATTTTCGCTATAATTGAATGAGATATACACTATATATTGTTTCCGGCAAATCAGCGTCCTGTGCCTGAGCCGGCATTGTATTATTGTAATTATAATTATGAGGAGTTTAAAGCATGCAACCCAAGAAATTTACAGGAAAATTAATTGCCATAGATATGTACAACTGCGGCGTAAATGAAGTGAATGATACCGAAAAGGCAAAGACTCTGCTGCAGGAAGGCTGCGATGAATACCAAATGAACAGCCGCGAGCTGCTTGTTTGTCAGGAGGAAGGCCAGAGCGAATATTCCATCTCCGCACTCTGCAAGCAAGGCCATGTAACTCTGCATGTATATCCTAAGCTCGGTTTTATCGCGGCAGATATTTTCAGTTGCTACGACGATGCCGACCCTGCTGGCATGGCTCGCTATCTGCGCAGCGCTTTTGACTGCGACAAAGCAAAGATTACCCTGCTGGACCGTGGCGATTTCGGCAGCAAATACGATATGAAGCCCAACCACCGCTCCAACATCAAATTTATCCGCCGCACTCAGAACGTTACCAAAAACGTCGGCGCTCAACTGAAAAAAATGATGCTCAAGCCCCGTGGCATCTAAACGGGACTATAAGATAAACTTTTCCAGGGGTTGTATGAACAGCCCCTGTTTTTTCTTAAATCAAAGGAGATTTTACACATGAAATATTTAATGTGGGATGTAGACGGCACCCTCATTCTGTCCGGCGGTGCCGGCAAGGATGCCATGATTAAGGTCATCAAGGACTACTATTTTCTCGATGCCTTCGATTTCAACAAATCCTTGGCAGGACGCACTGACTCGGATATTATCAAAAGCGTTGTCACCCGTCTGCGCGGGCGCTGCAACAGTGCCGAAGCAGCAGGCCTGCTCATCCGCTACCATATGGAGCTGCCCAAGCAGTTGCCGCTGCACAAGGGACGTGTTTTGAAGAATGTAGAGAAAACGCTGCAATATTTCTGCCGGCCGGATAGCCGTTACTGCAACTGCCTGCTTACCGGCAACACCGGCACCGGCGCCCATCTCAAGCTGCAGCATTTCGGTCTGGACCAATATTTTAACCATGAACACAGCGTCTTCGGCGAAATCAGTGAAAACCGCGAAATGCTGGCTAAGGTTGCCTTCCACCGTCTGTATATGCAAAACGAGCAGGCTAAGCCCAATGAGCTTATTTTCATCGGTGATACGCCTAACGACGTGCGCTGCGCCAATGCCATCGGCGCTCCCTGCCTGATTATTTTAGAAGGCTCCGGCTATAAGCCTGAGGATTTTGCCGAGGTTAAGCCTTGGAAGATTATCGACTGTCTGCCGGACGATCCCAAACAGCTGGAGCTTCTGCTGGACGAAGCAGAAAACTATGCAGGAGGGCAAAATGCGTAAGAATATTTTCAAGACTTTGTTTACGCTTCTGGCTATCGGCATCAGCAGCACAGCTTTTGCCTACAGCAACAGTGATTTGCATGCGGTACTGAACGGAGCAAGCTGCCCCGGCGGTGACCTTGCTGGTGCCGATTTATCGGGAATGGATTTATCCGGACGCGATTTTACCAACACCGATTTTACGGAAGCACGTCTGGATGCTACCAAGCTGGACAAAGCCAAGCTGCAGGATGCCTGCTTCCAGAGCGCACTGCTGCCCAACGCCAGTCTGCGCGGTGCCAATCTGGCATATGCCAACTTCCGCTATGCCAATGCCTCCGGCAGCGATTTTACCAACGCCAGCCTGCAGGGAGCATATCTCAACCGCTGCCAGCTGCATGGCGCACATCTGCTGAACGCTAATCTGCAGCAGGTCAAAGCTCAGGAGGCTTCTATGGACGGCGTACAGGCTGATTACGCGGACTTCAGCTTCGCCAACCTGCCCTACAGCTGGCTGCGCCGTGCCAGCCTGAAAAACGCAATTTTTCATGGCGCTAACCTGTACAGTGCCCATCTGGAGCGCAGTGACCTGACGGAAGCAGACCTGCGCAGCAGCAAGCTGGGCCACAGCAATTTTAACAACAGCAAGCTGGACAAGGCGCTGCTGGACAAAGCATTTTTGGAATACGCTGACCTGCGCGGTGCGGACATGAACTATACGCAATTCGGCACAGCATTTTTGGATAATGCAAAATTGGATAAATAAATATAACCCACTCAGCAAAAAAGCTCCGGCAACCGCCGGAGCTTTTTTTGCGCAACTAATCAGGAATAATCCTGTTTATTAATCGTCAGTCCTGAGGATAAAACCCAGAAGGAGCATAACTGAGATTAATCATAATATTTTTCACTTGTGTATAGTGGTTCAAAATCATCTTGTGAGTTTCACGGCCGATGCCGGAGGTTTTGTAGCCGCCGAAGGGAGAATGCTCAGGAATCTGATTGTAGGTGTTCACCCACATACGGCCGGTTTCCACATTGCGTGCTACACGGATAGCCTTGTTAATATCCTTAGTCCAAACAGCGCCGCCGAGGCCGTATTCACTGTCATTAGCCATAGCAACAACCTCATCCTCATCGTGGAATTTGATAACTACGGCAACAGGTCCGAAGATTTCCTCCTGCGCCACACGCATATCATTGGTTACATCGGTAATCAGCGTCGGCTTCATGAAGGCACCCTTGGCCAGCTCGCCCTCGGTAAAGCGTTCACCGCCGCAGGCAATAGTAGCGCCCTCCTGCTTAGCAATTTCTACATAGCTCAGGATTTTCTTGATCTGGGTTTCATTGATTTGAGAGCCCATCTGAGTATCATCATTCCACGGCAGGCCCACCTTAACCTTGTTGAAGGCTTTGACTAAAGCCGGTACGAATTTATCGTAAATAGTATCCTGCACGAAGATACGGCTGCCGGCGCAGCATACCTGACCTTGGTTAAAGAGAATACCTAATTGAGCGCCGTCGATGGCCTGATTAAAATCGCAGTCATCGAAATAAATGTTGGCACTCTTGCCGCCCAGCTCCAATGTTGCCGGGATGATGCGTTCTGCCGCAGCCAGTCCTACATTGCGGCCAACCTCGGTGCTGCCGGTGAAGGCCAGCTTCGCAAAATTCTTGTGCTCCAGCATATATTGACCGGTTTTGCTGCCTGCGCCGGTAATAACATTGAAAACACCTGCAGGCAGTACGCCGTCAATCAGACGGGCAAATTCCAGAATGGAAAGGCTTGCTTCCTTAGAAGGCTTCAGTACAGTGCAATCGCCTGCTGCCAGCACCGGTGCCAGCTTCCACGCTGCCATCAGGAACGGGAAGTTCCAGGGAATAATCTGGCCGACTACGCCGATAGGCTCACGCAGGATGATAGACAGGAACTGTTCGTTAAGTACGGATGCCTGACCTTCCTCTGCTAAAATGCAACCGGCAAAATAACGGAAATGCTCCGCTGCCATCGGAATATCCACATTCATAGTTTCACGAATCGGCTTGCCGTTATCCATGCTTTCTACCATTGCCAGATGCTCTTTGTTAGCATCAATAATATCGGCAATTTTATTCAGCAGAGCGGCACGCTGTGCCGGGGTAGTCTTTTTCCAGGTTTTAAACGCTTCCCAAGCTGCTGCGGAGGCTGCCTCTACATCCTCACGGCTGCCCTGAGCGCAGATTGCCAGATGGCTGCCGTCCGCAGGACTTTCCGCATTATAGGTTGCGCCATCGGATGCGTTGCGCCACTGTCCGTTAATATATAAACCATATTGTGCTTGTAATTTTACTTTTTCCATAATAATAATAAACCTCCTCATTTGGCTCTTGCCCTTCACGCCGTTGTGACGGGACTTGTTTTTGCGATGTCACTATTGTATAATCAAAATGGTTCTATTAAAAGAATCAAAAAGCAAAAATATTTTAGAACCAAGGAGAACCAGCACCTATGTTAACATACGACTTAGATAAACGCGGCAGCACACCGCTCTATGATTACTTATACCAATGCATCCGTCAGGATATCATCAGCGGCAGGCTGCAGGCAGGAGAACGCCTGCCCTCCAAGCGCACGCTGGCACAGCATCTGAGCGTAGGCATCATCACCGTGGCCAACGCCTACGCCCAACTGGCGGTAGAAGGCTACATCACCTCGCGCGAAAAGAAGGGCTACTTCGTAGAAGACGTCAGCAGCTACCGCGTGCGTCGTAAGACTGCAGCAGCGATGCTGCCGGAGGCAGCGGAGCGCGAATACTTTGCCGACTTCAAGGCTAACCGCATCAGCCTGCAAAACTTTCCGTTGGCGACTTGGACACGCCTGATGCGAGAAACGCTTTCCGTACACAACGAAGAGCTGCTCAAAACTGTTCCCTACAAAGGCGTTTACGAGCTGCGCAAGGCTATTGCCAACTACTTGGCACACAACCGCGCTATGCAGGTTGACCCATCGCAGATTATCATCGGCGCCGGTACGGAATACCTTTACGGCCGCCTGCTGCAGATGTTCGGCCACGCCTGCACCTTCGCGATTGAAGAGCCAGGCTACAAAAAATTTGCCTCCATCTCCGCCAGCTTCGGCAACCCTTGGAAATATATTCCTATTGACGATAATGGCCTGATGATTGACAAGCTGGAGGAAAGCGGTGCCGACGTAGTACATCTTTCCCCCGCCAACCACTTCCCCACCGGCATTGTTATGCCCGTAACACGCAGGCTGGAGCTGTTCGAATGGGTTAACCGCATCCGCAAGCGCTATATCATTGAAGATGATTACGACAGCGAATTCCGTTACACCGGTCGCTTCATCCTGCCGCTGTACGCGCAGGATACGCAAAGCCGTGTCATCTATATGAACACCTTCTCCAAAAGCCTGGTTCCCTCACTTCGCATCAGCTACATGGTGCTGCCGCCGCGTCTTTTGGAGCGCTACGAGCAGACCATGAGCTTTTACAGCTGCACCGTATCCAGCTTTGAGCAGTATACGTTGGCACGCTTTATTTCCGAAGGCTATTTTGAACGCCACATCAACAAAATGAAAAACTACTACCGCGAGCAGCGCCACAAAATTCTGGCAGCCATCCACGCTTCGCCGCTGGCCGCTGTTTCGCAAATTACCGAACGCAACGCCGGTACGCATTTTGTACTGCATATCAACACCAAACTGACGGAAGCAGAAGTGCGCAAGGCAGCACTGGCAGCAGATATGTGCCTTTCCTTCTATTCCGATTACAGCCATAACACCGAAGAAAATAACGGCTGCACGCTCGTTATCAATTACGCTGCCATCGAGGCAGATAAAATTGCCGCGGTAATAGAACGATTAAGCAGCCTGTTCCCCGAATGCAACCAGATAAGCTGAATAATTACAGACCAGATGAAATATAGTAAAAAAGCATGCACCGCTTTACTTTGTATCTCAACCGGACATCCAATATTATTGGTACACAGCAAGCAATGCATGCTTTTTGCTTTAATTTTTACAGCTCGATTTTCTGTACGTTGGCAATAGCCTCTTTGGCTTCGGCAATAATACGCTCCATAACATCCTTGCAGGGCAGAATATCATTCAGCACGTTCAAGCTCTGACCGCACATAACAGTGCCGTTGACAATATCGCCTTCTACAAGACCTTTGCGGTTGGTGCCTGTACCCATAGCCATCAGCTCCTCTTTGGGAGCACCGGCAATTTCACGCGCGGTATAAGCATCGGTAAAGGCGTTGGAAAGGCAGCGTACACCAAGATTACGGCTATAGCCGGTTGCTACGCTGTCAGTATCGGTTGCCTTAACAATAGCCTCCTTAGCAACAGGATTTGCCGGGCATTCCTCAGTCAGCAGGAAACGGCTGCCCATCTGCACACCTGCAGCGCCCATCAGCAAAGCTGCAGCCAGCGCACGACCGTCGCTGATACCGCCTGCAACAAGCACCGGAACAGATTTAATCTGCGGCAGTACGTTTTCCATCAGCGCCATAGTAGTCTGCTTGCCGATGTGACCACCGGCCTCCATACCTTCAATAACCATAGCGTCAGCGCCTGCAGCCTCAATACGCTTTGCCAGCTTAACATTAGGCACTACCGGAATAACCTTGATGCCTGCAGCATGGAAGGCAGGAATATGCGGTACCGGGTTGCCTGCACCCAAGGTAACAAAGGCTACCTTTTCCTCGCACAGCATAGCAATGATTTCCGCAATGTTAGGAGCCATCAGCATAACGTTAACACCGAAGGGCTTGTCGGTCAGAGATTTTGCCTTGCGCACCTCGTCACGTGTCCATTCCACAGTACGGCCGCCGCTGCCGATGATACCGGCACCACCGGCGTTGGAAACTGCTGCAGCCAGCACAGCGTCACTCGTCCACGCCATACCACCCTGGATAACAGGATATTTTATACCTAAGAGCTCAGTTAATTTAGTTTTCATGATAATCACCTCGCAACAATTTTACACGCCTATTATATACTATTCTCCACGCAGTAATCGTGAATTATTTTTAAACTTTACCAAGTTTGTAAAGAATGTAACTAAGATGCAGTTTTAAGGTGCAAACTTACACTTAATTGTAGTTTTTTGTCCATAAAATTTGACATCAGGCTATAAAAATTGTAAAATTTTATGAGTACCCTGAAAGACTTCAGGACTGTTGTTTTTTATTTTTAACCGTATTGGCTGCAATAAAGAGCATTAAGGTCGAGGCGACTTGATGTATATGGTGCTTTATCAGCAGCTTGCTAAGTTCATTCCACGCAGGCTGCTCAGAAAGTACCGGAGACGAAGAAGGTTGACGATGGCGTACATTCTGTACGTCGAGGAAACCTGATGAAGTATACGGTGCTTTATCAGCAGCCCGTACGGTAGTACTATTTACTTAAGGGAAAGAGGTCAAAGAAACATGCGCAGTACACAAGTAAAAAAAGGTTCAACCCGCGCAGCCCATCGCTCTCTGTTCTATGCAATGGGTTATACTGAAGAAGAATTAAAGAAACCGTTAATCGGCATCTGCTGTGCCGCTAACGAAATCATTCCGGGGCATATGCATCTGGATACCATCGCTAAGGCAGCCAAATACGGCGTGCTGGAAGCAGGCGGTACTCCGATTGAGTTCCCGGCTATCGGCATCTGCGATGGCATCGCCATGGGCCATGACGGTATGAAATATCCGCTGGCAAGCCGTGAGCTGGTTGCGGACAGCATCGAAGCTGTTGCTAACGGCCATGCGTTTGACGGCTTAATCCTGATTCCGAACTGTGATAAAATTGTTCCTGGTATGCTGATGGCAGCAGCTCGTCTGAACATCCCGACCGTTGTTGTCAGCGGCGGTCCGATGCTGCCCGGTCGTTATCAGGGCAGAGATATCAGCGTATCTACTGTATTTGAAGCAGCCGGCCGTTTTGAGTCCGGTCAGATTGATAAAGCAGAGCTCAGAGAAATCGAGCATTGTGCTTGCCCCGGCTGCGGCAGCTGCTCCGGTCTGTTCACTGCAAATACTATGAACTGCCTGACTGAGGTTCTTGGCATGGGCCTGCCCGGCAACGGCACTATACCCGCTGCTTACAACGGCAAGCGTATTGCTTTGGCTAAGCACGCAGGCATGGCTGTTATGCGTCTGCTGGAGGAAAATGTTCTGCCTCGCGACATTATGACGCTCAACGCTTTCAAGAACGCTATTACTGTTGACATGGC
>ULXO01025633.1_pt1 | contig 22582 bp, 17 predicted proteins | sample 1961391 | NCBI WGS metagenome assembly ULXO01 (sample SAMEA4835841, study PRJEB28245) | human gut metagenome | biome: gut microbiome; material: fecal sample | place: Denmark | collected 2008 | reverse complement strand
AATGTTCCATCTGTTGATTTTAATGTCATTTTTGGTGTTGTGCTTGGTGTTCTACATTCATTATTTACCCATTCTGCTATATATATATTTCCTGTTATATAATCTAATCCTGTGCCTGTTTGAATTACATTTACTTTATATAATTCTGTGTTTATATTTCCATAATATTTGCCTTTATCTTGTATTGTAACAATATTTTTATTTACCATTATTTTATAGTCATTTGTTGTTATTCCAATTTCTCCATTTTGTGCAATCTTAGCTGTTTGTATTTTTTTTGTACTATCAGCTGTATTATTTGGATTCGTTAATTCTACTTCTAAATAATATTCTTTTGTATCATCTAAGTTTTGAATATTTACATCATAATAGTATTCAATTCCATTAATTAAACTAATATAAACTGTCTTCGCAATTTTTCCATCTGATGACTTTAATGTCATTTTTGGTGTTGTACTTGGTGCTCTACACTCATTTTTTACCCATTCTGCTATATTAATTCTTCCACTTATATAATTTTCTCCTGCACCATTTTGTATAATTTGCATTTTATATAAATCTGTGTTTATATTTCCTTTATATGTAAATAGTAAATTATTGTTTTTTGCAATTATTTCCATATCATCAAAGCTACCTATTGAAGTACTTCCGAATGCTAACTTTTCTGTCTTATTTTTAGAAATATTATCTTCTGTTGTTAATGATACTTCTATATAATATTCTTTTGATGTATCAAAATTCTGAATATCTTTATCAAAATAATATTTTGTTCCTTCTTGATAACTTATATATGTAGTATTATTTACTTTTCCGTCTGTTGATTTTATTCTAATTTCTGGTAGTGACCTTGGTGTTCTTGATGTTCCATTTACAATTTCTTCTATGTTTATGAAACCAGAAATGTATTTATCTCCGTTTCCACCTTTTATTGCATTTACTTCTTGTATTGTTGTTTTTATATCTCCTGTATATTCTCCTTCTGAAAATACAATTTTATTATTTGTTATTTTTAATATTCTATTTTTATAATTATTGTTTAATGTTTTATTAGGTATTGAAACTCTTTGAACTTTTTTATTATCTGGTGCTGTATTTTTACTTCCGGTTAATTTAGCTTCAATATAATATTCTTTGTTCATATCTAATTTTTCTATGTTTGTATCAAAATAATATCTTATTCCTTCTTGATAACTAACATACATTTTTTTGCTAACTTTTCCATCTGTTGATTTCAATGTTAATTCTGGTGTTCCTGATGGTGTTCTGCAATCACTTCCTACCCATTCTGCAATATCTATAAATCCAGATAAATATCCTTCTCCTGCGGCATTATTTATTTGTTTTAAATCAACTAAACTAGTATTTATATTTCCATAATAGTTTCTTCTAAATAATTCTTTATTTTTTATAATCGCATTAGCATCTGCTTCAGCCATTTTGGTTAACATACTATCATTTAAATAATTGGCTCTATCATATGGATTGTTTATAAATGCGTGTTCTACTAGAACTGCAGGGATATCTTTGTGCATTGGCCAACTTATAATTCCATAATAATCAGCAATTGTCCCGTCAGAATATTTATCATCCTCGCTGCCTATTCTTACTTTTGGTGTACTTGAATATGAACGCACTCCTACATTTCTTAAATTATTTAAAATATCATTTCCTAATATACTAGAATATTCATAATATCTTTTTTGTGCTCTACTATGTGTAACATAAACTTCTGCTCCTGAAAGTCTACTTGAGCTATCATTAGAATTTATATGAAAACTTACTAATAAATCTGCATTATTATTTTGTGCATTTATTGCTCTTTGCTCTCTATTTAATGTTTCGTTTTCACTTTTTGTTAAAACTCCTGTTATTCCAGAAGTTCTATCTAATATTGCTTTTACCCTTGTTGCTAATTTCCAAGTTAAATCTTTTTCTACCATTCCTTCAGACATTGCTCCTGGTTCAGTTCCTCCATGTCCTGGGTCTAGTGCTACTACAACATCTGTATTAGCTGCATATACACTTGAACTTGTAATAATTGCTGCTAATCCAACTACTGATACTAAACATCCTTTTAATGATTTTTTTATCATATTGCACCCCTTTCAATTAATTAAAATATTTCTCAAATATATTTTACATTTTATAAATAAATTTGTCTATAGATTTTATTGTTTTTTTAAATTTTTACTTTTTATAATTCCAGGTATTAACAAAATATAATATAAAATTTTGTTTTCAACATCTTTTATGTTCTTACTTCTATATTGCTTTGTTAAGTAACTAAACAATATATAATGTTTTATTGCATATAACCTTTTACTTAATAACACTCCAGCCATATTCTTTTCTAAGATTTCTGCAAAATATTTATAATATCCATATGGATATTTTTGAAATTGTTTTACTATATTTTTTGTATAGCCTTTTTCTTGATATTCACAAATCATTATTGGTAAATTAAAACATAATAATTCGTTTTCTTTATCCATTTCGTAATACATTCTAGCCTCTGTTACGAATTTTTCTCCATTTTCTAATTTGTGTTTATATTTTTTTCTTATGTTTGATATAAATAAAATTGCTCTTTCACCTTGGTCGTTTTCTTTAAAATGTAAATCAAATAATGTTGACCTATTTTTAGTAAATACTTTTCCCAAGTTATTTCCTTTTATATCAAATTTCAAAAAGCATAATCCATATATGTTTTTTTCTTGTTTTGATTCTTCTATTTTTTGTTTCATATATTTAAAAGCGTTGTCTGCAAAATAGTCGTCTGAATCGCAGTCTATCATATATTCACCAGTTACATATTCTACTAAATTGTTTATTGCAATCATTTTACCTTGGTTCTCTTGTTCAAAGTATTTTATTTCTATATTTGTTACATTTTTTTCTTGAAATTTTTTAACTATTTCTTTTGTTTTATCTGTTGAGCCGTCATTCATTATTAGCCATTCTATCTCTACTCCATATTGAGCATTTTTTTCTAGACTTTCATATAATCTTTCTAAAAGTTCACCTCTATTATATGTTGGTGTTAATACTGATATTTTCATTTTATTCCTCCAGTATTTTTTCTATTTCTTCTAATATATTTTGATTATCATATTTTTCAATTTTATTTTTAATAGCTGTTTTTCCAGTAATTATATCTTTTAATTCTAAATATATTGATTGTTCATTATTTTCTACTATTAATGATTTACTATAATTTTCAACTGCTTCTCTTGCAGCTGTATTTGTTATTATTATTGGTTTATTTAATATTTTAGCTTCTTCTAATACCATTCCATAACCTTCAAATTCTGAAAGCAAACAAAAATAATCCGCATTCTTTATATATGGATATGGATTTTCCTTTTTACCTAATAAGAAAAGCGTATCTTCCACATTATATTCTTTTATCAATTTTTGTAATTTTTCTTTTTCTGGTCCATCTCCTATTATGTAAAAATTTTGTTTTTTTCCACATTCTTTAATTAATCTACTATGTACTTTTATTATTCTATCTATTGCTTTTTGTGGTACTAATCTAGCTACTTCTACAAAATTAATTTTTTCTTTTTCTAATTCTTTTGCTTGTCCTTTTTCCGATTTTCTTTGAACTTCAGCTGAATCTATATAATTATATATTACACATTTATCTTTTTTACTCATTTTTATATCATTATAAGTTTTTTCAAAACTTTTTAAATTGTCTTTGCTTACAAAAATCAGTTTTTCGTATTTTTCATATATCTTTTGGTCTATTGTCTTTTTAATCTTTGCTTTTATACCATTACCAAATACTTTGGCTATATCATTATGTATCCACACAATTTTCTTTGTATTAGAATTTCTTACACTAAATAATCTTGTTATTGGACCTTCTAAAAAAGCGACTTCTACATCATAATTTTCTTTTATATATTTTTTATAAATTTGATTCTTAAATAATAATACTCTTAATGGTGCTATATATTTTCTTTTAAATTCTGGTAAATTTTTATATTGTTCTTTATATAAACTTTTTAACTTAACTTGTGGTTTTAATTGCTTTTCTAATTCTCCTTTAGCATATATTGTAAATATTGTTATTTCATATTTGTCACATAAATTATTTGCAATATCTACTAATACTCTTTCTGCTCCTCCTAATGTTAGGCCTGTTATTCCAAATAAAATCTTTTCCATCAAATTTCTCCTTTTATGCTTTTTCTTTCTTCCTTGTTTGCAAACTCTATAGTTGCAATAGCTATTATAGGAAAACTTGTAAATAATGAATATAAATATCTATATTCAATTGCAAGTGGTGATGCTAACGTTGTTAGCCATAATGCTATTATTGGAATATATGCTACTGATAGTTTATATTTTTTGCGATATATTACATATCCATAAGAAATTAAAAATAGCCAAAATATGAACCCAATACTATACCAAATGTTTTCTACATTTAAACCTTTTTCATCTGTTTTTAATTTCAAATAATCACAAATTTCAATTTTTAGAATTGGTTTTTTCTCATACTCCATGTCAAATGCTCTGCTGTCAGTATTTTCTCTATCTACTATATCTGAAGTTTTTCTAAAGTCATAATATGAAACACATCCTTTGGTATTTGGATACCAATATCCATAAGAATTACATAATAATGCCTCTAGTGATGCTTGTGGATATTTTATCCACATTTTAGCGCATAATTCTATAAACTCGATTTTTTTCTCATTCCATATACTATTTGAAAATTTTGCCTTTATCGGATCAGAGCATATAGGGTTATACACTTGTTCTATATCATTTCCTGGCAAGAATGTCTTTATTAACTCTTTTTCTTCTTCAGTTAATGTAGCTTTATTTTCTATCCAAACTCTTGCAAATTGTTGTAATGGTACTGAAAGTGTTTCTCTTATATCAGATTTTTTTATATTAAATATTTTAAATATTGGTCCTGTAAAAATTGCATATGTTACAAAAACAATTAAATATAATATGATTAATTTTTTTCTATATTTTTTATGTATTCCAATAACAAATGGCATTGATAATAATAACACATAAATCCCATTATTTCTAAATAAAAATACCATTATCATTATTATAACAAATTTAATATTAAAGCTTTTGCTTTTTATTATTTCACTATTTATTGACATTTCTATTAAAAATGTAACATATATTGTCATAAACAAAGCAAATGGTACGTCTTTCCACATTGTAACTGCATAAATTGCAAATGGTGGATAAAAGGCATATATTAATAGTGTTATTATCCTTATCGCTTTATTCACTTTATATTTAGCCATAAAATAAATTGTATATGAAAATACACAGGCAGTTAATATCATTTGAAATATTGAATATATCGCAATTCCAATATTATAGTTACCTATTAGTTTTCCTATATTCATTGCAATTGAAATTAAACCTATATGTGCAATCGGATAGTGATTTTCCAAAGTTCTATACCCCATTGCTTGCAATATTTCTGCCAAACTATCTGTTGATATTATTCCTGGGAATTCATTTAAAAAATATGGTATATACATAACAAATATAAATATTGCAACTACAAAAAAACTTCTTTTATTCGCAGTAAAAAATTGATAATCTTTATCAGCTTTCCTTAAAATTTTAGGCAATACTATCTTATACAATAATAATATTATAAAAAATAGTATTATTGTATATCCACAAAAAATTGCAATTGAACTTATTATTGTGCTTCCATCTTTTAAAATTCCTTCCAAGCTCATATATTTTTCAATGCTATTTCCTAAAACTTGAAATAAGCTTAGTATTATTGCTATTATTAAACTTATAATATTACATCTTTTATCTTTTAAAATCTTTTTCATTTTTTCTCCTATATTATCGAAAAGATTGTACTATACATTTTATATGTGAATTTATTTAAAGTTTTCATATATAAATTATATATTTTGTATTTTCTGCTAAGTCCCTTACCTTTTTTTAGAATCTCATTCTGTTTCCAATTTGGAAATTCCTTGTTTACTTTTTCCCAAGTAAATTTCAACATTTTTTCTTGAACTTCTTCATCTTGTATTTTTACCATTCTAAGTAGTGAACTGCAAAACGCATATCTTGCATATAAATATTCTAATTGTGTTTTATATTTTTCGTAAAAATCATTTTCTTTATAGTATTCAATTACATTATCTAAAACATCAAAAATTTCTTTTGTTCTTTCATTTTGTGAATTAGATATTGATCCTTCTCGTTGAATATAATGTATACAAGGCTTTTTTAGAAACGATATTTTATTTAAATGTGGTATTAATTTGTATGTAAATTCTACGTCTTCATATCTGTACCCTTTTGGGAATAGAATTTTTGTTTCTTCTAATATTTCTCTTTTTATTAGTTTGTTCCAAGCTACAACTCTTATTTTAGTTAGTGCCTCTGCTGTTCCTTCATATTTTTCCCCTACATCTGTTTTTACTTTATCTGGATAATTCCAAAAAAAGTCACATTCCACCATGTCACTTTTTTCTTTTTGTGCTATATCATACATTAATTGATACATATCTTTTTCTACATAATCGTCTGAATCCAAAAATGCAATATATTCCCCTTTTGCATATGGTATAGCAAAATTTCTTGCATCAGACAAGCCACCATTTTCTTTTTCTAAATATACTATTTTTTCTGGATATTGTTTTAAAAATTTTTTTACAATATCTATACTTCTATCTTTTGAGCCATCATTTACAAGTATTATTTCAATATCTTTTAATGTTTGATTTACCAATGTTTCTAAACATTTTTCTATATATCCTTCCACATTGTAAAAAGGCACTATTACACTTACTTTTGGCATATTTTTTACCTCATTTTCAAATATAATTTAACATCTATTGCTAACAAAATTCTTTTTATTAATTGCTTAATATTATTAGCTTTTATGTTCTTATACATTTTTCTTTGCTTTATTTCTTTAATATATTCTTTTTGGTCTTGCTCATTTAGTGTTTGTGTTTTTAATATTACTGAATTTGTATAATATCTTTTTACAAATTCTTTTGTTCCTTTTTCGATATTATATTTTTCAATATTTTTTATCATATAGTCATAGTGTGCAATCATATCTTTTGCACGTAATTTATTTTTATTATAATCATTATCTCTAGTTAGACTATTATCTGTTTGTAAATAATTATATCCATAACAATTTGTTGATACAAATGTTTTAGCATTTACTATTACTAATGATGTTAGGCCGAAATCTTCGTGATATCTTAGTTTATATTGAAAATTATTTTCCACAAAATATTTTCTCCTATATAAGTAAATGCAAGCAGGGTCCATAAATTTGTCTGACACACATAATATTTTATAGGCCTCTTCTCCTGAACATTTACTAAATACGGGACCACTTACTAATTCCATAATTTCATTTTTAGTATTTACCAGTTTTAACTTGAATTTAATTACATCTATTTTTTCATCCATATATATTTTTAAGTCTTCATATGTGTTGTTATCTAAATAATCGTCAGGGTCAATAAAAGATATGTAATCACCTTCTGCATATTTAACGCCATAGTTTCTAGCTGATGCTAGTCCACCATTTTCTTTTTTGAAATATTTTATTATTAGCTCTGGATTGTTTTTCTGATATTCTTTTATGATTGTTTCAGAATTATCTGTTGCTCCGTCATTAACAATAATTATTTCAAAATCATTCATTGTTTGTGCTTTAATACTATCTAAACAATGTTTGATGTAACTTTCTACATTATAAACTGGTATAATTATGCTTAATTTTGGTGATTTCATATCTTTTTTCTCCATACTTATATCAAATTTTTTTGTTGTTTACCGCTATTCCTATAAACAATGGTAAACATGTAAACATACTATATACATATCTTGGTTCGCAAAACACAGGTGATGCTAATGCTGTAAACCATACAAATAGCACTGGTAAGAATATTATTATTTTTTTATATTTTTTCTTATATATTAAATATGTTATACAGCCAATTATTAGCCAGAATAAAAATCCTACACTTAATACCATACTTGCAATTGGAAAATCTCTGTTATTTACAAATTTATTTAATCTATCTAATGAGCCTATTTTTACAATTGGATTAGTATCAAATTTATAATCTTCGTATTTTCCAAACTGTTCGGTATTTACTCCTGTATATATTCCCCATCCTACTGTATTAGGGTAATAGTAACCATAAGAACCTAATACAAATGATTTTACTGTTTCTGTTGGAAATTCTAATGCTAGTTCAAAATATAATTTTACTAATCCTATTTTATCTTTCTTGAACCCTTCTTCTGAGAACTGAGCTTTTATAGGATCTGCAAATACAGGGTCATATAATTTTTCAAAATCTTCAATTGGTAAATATTGTCTTATTTTATCTTTTTGTTTATCGCTTAATTTATCTTGGTTATACGACATTAATCTTGCAAATTGTTGTAATGGTACTGACAAAGCTTCTTTTGTAGAACCTGATTTAATTCCCATTAATTTATATCCTGGTCCAGTTATTATTTCATATAATACTATTGGTATTAAAAACATTATTAAAATTTGTTTATAGTATTTTCTAAATGCTATTAAAACAACTGGTAAAGTTAATATGATTGCATATACCCCATTATTTCTAAAGAACATTGCTATAAACACTACTATTGTTAATAATGCTATTTTCTTTTTTGAGCTAAAGAATGCTTTAGTATCTGTACACATTTCTGTCATTCCAATTGTTACTAGTAACATCATTAGAGCAAATGGTATATCTTTGTACATAGTTATTGTATAAAAACATACTGTTGGACAGAACATATAGAATAATAATGCTAATACTCTAAAGAAAACTGGTATTTCTTTTCTTGCCATATAATATATACAAAATGAGAAAATTATTGATGTTGCTAATGTTTGAAGGATTGTATATATAAAGGCTCCTGTTTGATAACTTCCAAATATTCCACTTCCTATTTTCATACATATTCCTATTATCAATGTATGTAATACTGGATGATGATTTGTTAATTCTATTGCCCCTGTTCCTTGTAATATTTGTATAACAGAATCTATTAATACATTTCCTGGATAATAGTTTAGAATATATGGAATATATGCTAAAAATATTATTCCAGCAACTGCTATTAATGATTTTTTGTTAGCTGTAAAAAATTTATATTCTTTTATATTTTTTATTTTTTCAATTCCTTTAGGAATATTTCTAATAATTATAACTACTAATGGTACTATAAATGCAAACGTCGCTTCAAATTTACATATTAGCATTACTATATCTCTTTTTCCTACTGGAAAATCACCAGGCATTGCAGCGGCATATCCAATTATTGCAAAACTTGAAATTATAAAGCTATAAATTACTGAACAAATATACAATCTTTTGTCTTTTTGTTCTAATGCTTTATTAAATAATATACATAAAATCGCAGCCATTAATATCCATTTAAAGTCATTTCCAAAAAATCTAAACTCTCCATTTACAACATTTACTGAATAGCATATAGTTGTAACTATTGATATTATTAGTATCCACAGATTTTTACTTTTTAGTATTTTTTTCATTTTTAATCTTATTCCTTTCATAAGGTATAACTCTGGCTAGAAAAAAATTGTAATTATTTTTCACTCTTCTCTTTGCCAACTTTTTCTATAAGTTCCAATGTAAATATAGTTAATATTGGTAAACTTAGTAACATTGGATATACATATCTTAATTCGCCTGACACAGGTGAAGCAATGGCAGTTAAAAATACAACAATATATGGAACAAAGGCTATTAATAATTTATAATTTTTATAATATATGTTTATGAAAAATATACCAACTAAAATCCAGAAGTAAGCTCCTAAATTAGCAATTAGACTTATTATTGGAATATCTTTTTCATACATTGCTTTTCTTATATTTTCTAATGCATCTATTTCTATTATTGGACTTTTCTTAACTTTCATAAATTGTTGCTCATTTAGTGGTGTTTCATAGGTGTCACTACCTAATGCATATGTTTCCACTTCTGGATAATAATATCCAAATGAATTGCATACAAATGCTGCTATTGTTTCATCAGGGAATTTCAACGTAAAATGTAAAAATAATTTAATAAATTCTACTTTATTTTCTTTAAATGTTTGATTTGCAAATTTTTCTTTTACCATATCAACTATTGTTGGGTTATATCTTTTGCTAATCTCATCTGTTTGAATATATTTATGTATTAATTCTTTTTCATTTTCTGTTAGTTCTGCACTTCTATATTTTTCTAATCTAGCCATTTGTTGAATTGGCACAGTTAAGAACTCTGCCGATTCTGTTTGTTCAATCTTCATTTTATTAAATACTGGTCCACTAATAACTAAATATAGTATTATTGGAATTCCAAACATAATTGATATACTTTTCCAATTTTTTATATTTGTTGTAAGCACTACCACATATGTTATTGCTAATATGTATATACCTGTGTTTTTGAAAAACGGAACAAATGAAAATAGTATAATTGTAAATATTATTTTCCATTTACTTTTCAAGAAATTTTCCTTGTTAGTTACTAATTCTATTAATGGTATAATCATTAATAATACTAATAATGAAAATGGTGTATCTTTCCATATTGCTATGTTTAATTGCCCTATAAATGGTGTTAGTGCAAAAAATATAAGTGCTAATATTCTATATATTGTTTTAATATTTTTCTTCGCCATATAATATATAATAAATGAGAATACCGCCGCACTTAAAATTAATTGAATAAGTGACAATGTTCCAAAAGCTATTGTAAAAGAACCTGTAATATCGCTTACACATTTTATTACGTTAGAAATTATAAATGTATGTAATACTGGATGATGATTGGTATAATTGTATATTCCAAATCCTTGCATTAATTGATAATTTGTATCAAATGATGTTGTTCCTGGGAAGTAATTCAAATACCAAGGTAAATATGCAATTACTAAAATTCCCCAGACTATCAAAAACGATTTTATATTAGAAGTGAAAAATGTTTTCTCACTTTTCACTTCTTCTTTTTGTTCATTATCTGTATCTTTTTTATTTTTTAATCTGTCACAAATTATTGTAAATATAGCTGTCATTATTGGCATATATGCAATAAATTTTAATATTATATATGTACAAATATTTAGTGTAAAGTTTGCAGATGTATTTCTCCAAATTTCTTGCGCTAAAGTTCCAATAACTTCTAAAAATGCAATAATACATCCAAATATAATTCCTACAACTTTTAATCTTTTTTCTTTTTCTATTTTTAGATATTTATCAAATATTATATATACAAATCCACATATCATTATCCATTGTAATGAATTTCCTCCAGCACATTGTAGTGCATTATCTTTGTATATGTATTTTAGATTTAATAAAATTGTTATAATTATAGCCAAAATTATTGTTATAATGCTTCTAATCTTATTTTTTTGTTGAATATGCATACCTTTCTCCTTCTATTTTTTCAATTGTTTAAATTTGTCTGCATAATCATTTAATGTTAATTCAAAATCTTGTTTACTTCTTTTAACCATTGTTTCTAGTATTAGTCCTCCAAAGAATGATTGTATACTACAAATAAAGAAAAATACACTTGCTACAAAAGATGGCATTTTAGGAACTAGTCCTGTTTGTACATAATCAACTAATACTGGTGCTAAGAATAATAGTCCTATTATGGCTAATATAGCAGCAACCCAAGTAAAGAATGAAAATGGTCTATAGTTTTTATATAATGTTATAATTGTCTTTATTACTTTAAATCCATCTGAATATGTGTTTAATTTTGATACGCTTCCTTGTGGTCTATCACGATATTCAATTATAATATTTTCAACTCCCATATTTTTATCTAATGTGTGTATTGTCATTTCTGTTTCAATTTCAAAACCTTTTGATAATACTGGAAATGTTTTTACAAATTGATAGCTAAATGCTCTATATCCTGTCATAACATCACGAATATCACTTTTGTATATCATATTTATAAGTTTACGTACTAAAACATTTCCTGTATTATGGAATGGTCTTTTGTTTTCTGTAAAATATGTTGAAGATAATCTATCTCCTATAACCATATCTGCATTTCTTTCTAGTACTGCTTGACACATTTCTCTAGCATTTTCAGATGGATATGTATCATCTCCATCTGTCATAATATAACATTCTGCATCAATATCTCTAAACATACTGCGAATTACATTTCCTTTTCCTTGTTTTCTTTCGTAACGAACAATAGCTCCTGCTTCTCTTGCTATTTTATCTGTTCCATCTTTTGAGTTATTATCATATACATATATGGTTGCTTCTGGTAGCTCTCTTTTAAAATCTTCTATTACCTTCTTTATTGTTTTGCTTTCATTATAACATGGTATTAATACTGCAATTTTATCCATTTTCTTATCCTCCAATTATTTATTTCCTTTTATTTTTTCTCTTAGTTTCCACCATTTTGAATTTTTTATGGTTTCTAATTCTCTTTTGTAGTTATCTATTTCTTTCACAGCTTGTTCAAATTCTTTTTTGAAATAATCCCTTGAATATTCAGCTTCTTGTTTTTCTTTTCCTATTTCTTCGATTCTTTGATTCTTTTCAAGCTCTATTTCCTTAATATTTATTTCAGCTTTTGCCAACTTTTCTTTTTTCTTTGTGTACCTTTCATATGATTCTAATGTAGCACTTTTTAACCAATTTGATTTTTCTATTACATATTTTTTATAATCTTTTATCGAAATATCATTTTCATATTTTCCATCTTCTTGTTCAGACTGTTTTACAAATTCTTCACATCTTTTTATAAGATTATTTCTTAATTCTTTCCAACCATCATCATGTTTTGGAATATTATTATAATCATATTTTACTTTTCCTGAAATAAAATCCTCTTCACTGCACGATTCAATATATTTGGTATAATCCCCAAATCTATCATTTCTATAATCTTCGTTAAGTAATATTGTAGGCGTTCCTAATGCTAAACAAGGTAAGGCACAATGTAGCCTATATGATACAACGGCCTTAGCTCCTTGATATACTTTTAGTAATTTTTCTACATTTTTCATTCTTTCATCCCAAGGTAATTTATAGTAATCTTCTGGAACTATATGTGTTATTTCTTTCACTTCCATATCTGTTGTTTTTCTTATTTGATTTACAACTTCTTCGCTTACATCTACTGCACATATATAATTACCTTTTTCTATACCACTAAATGGTTGTAATGTTAACGTCATACATCCTGTATATTCTGTCTTTACTCCTTTTTCGCCTAAAAGTTTCAGTGTATGACTATCTCTGCATCCTATTGGTTCTATACTTTTTAAATATTCTAAACCATATCCTTGTAAATGATATGCTCTATCTGTTGTATCCCAAAACCAATCTTTATATGTAAAGTGCATTGATATTGGCAAAGGTTTTATATATGGTGATGGCGGCCAATTTAATGTATATTGTAAAAACCATCCATTTGTAATTACAGCAATTTTTTCTTCAGTATCAGGAACAAATTCATCTATATGGTTTCTATCCACATAATAGTCTACTCTTGGCAAAAATCTTTTAGTAACATATGCTTGTACATCGTCTCCAATATTTCTGGTGTTTTGCTCAACCATTAATCCAAATTTCATGTTTTTCCCCTTTCTAAATTTTTATAAATTCTTTTACCAACTCTTCACATTTTTTATCAAAATCTTTTTTCCACTGTCTGTATAATTCCATTACTTCTTCTCTATTTTTTAGAACATTTTCAATTCTTTCTTTTATATATTCTGCATCGTCTTCACGCTCTAAGATTACATATTCTCCTAGTTTAGTCCCAACAAAATAGTCATTGTTATTTCCTAATAAGCACGGAACTCCCATTTCAAAACTTTCTAGTGGAAACATTGGTGCATTTTCTGTAAATGTTGGGTATATATTTACACTATTTTTTTGTATTCTTTTCATTAATTCTTCATTTGGAATATAGTCATTTATACTTGTTGTTTCTAGGTTTAAAATCTCTGTAAATTTCTTAGCTCCTTCATTTATTGGAACTACATCTGCAATTGAGTTTTCAACTAATTTGATTGCACTTAAAGATGTATATATATTTTTTAATTCTCTTGAATCTGCATTATAAATACCTATCTTATTCTTTTCATTACTATAATTAGCTGTTTTACCTGCATTTTCTTTATGTACATTATTTTGTAAATAATATGATTTAAATCCACATTTTTTATAAAATTCATACATTGTACTTCTTACAAATGCAAAACTGTCGATTTTATTTTCTTTATACAGATTCATTACTTCTTTATTTAAATTCCAAGTAAAATCTGAAAAGTATTCATAACAATTTCCGTGCCAAATAACTTTTATTTTTGTATCTGGTGCAATTTCTTTAATTTTTTTTATTAAATCTATCCACCCATCACATATTTGACTACAAATAACTGATTTTATATTATTTTCTTTTATTTCTTTAGCTAATTTTTCTATATCATTTTTTTGATATATATGCTCTAAAGGTACATTATTTTTAAATAATCCTAATGTTGATGCTGCAACACCTAGCCAAGTTGGGTTATAAAATACTATATAATCTCTTCCTTCAAATTCTTTGATTTTTTCTACAGCAGATATTGCTCTTTGGTGGTATTTTTCTCTTTCTGCTTTTACTTCTTTGTTATGTGTCATTTTATATTTTAAAGTACTTAAAAAATGATATACTTTTTTTATTGTTCTATAAATAATTCCATCATTTTTTAAAAATCTTTTTAAAAAGTTTTTTATTTTTTGCAAGGTTATCTTCCTTTCCTATTTCTCTAAAAATGCTTTTATATTATTTTTAGATTTTTCGTTATATTCTTTTTTCCAATTTTTATATAATTCTAAGATTTTTTCTTTATTATCTAGTATTTTTTCTACCATCTTAGAATTTATAATTGCATTATCTTCTGCTGATGTAACTATATATTTTTCCAATTCTTCGCCATTGAATAAATCTGAATTATTTCCTATTAAAACTGGAATTTCTGCTTCCATTCCTAGCCAAAATACTGGGTGCATATATTCTGTAAATGATGTAGAAACTATAACATCATTTTTCAAAATTGATTTTATTATATTTTCTGCTTTTATTTCTTCTAACTTTTCTGGAGTATTTTGTATTCCCATTGTTGTTAAAAATTCTTCCATTCTTGGATCTAAATTATAATAATTCAAATTACAATTCTCTAAAAATTTTGCTACACATAGTTGGTTAAAAATATTCTTGTCCCATGTATAGTTTAGTGGATATATCCCTAAATTTATCTTTTCGTTTTTATCTTGTTCACCAACTTGTTTTTCTTCTAAAATATAATTTTCCATTAAGTATGAACAATTATATCCTAAATTTTTATATGTTTCATATTGCCCTTTTCTTAAAAATGCAATATCTGTAACGATTCCTTTTTTAGATAATTCCAATAATTCAAAGAAATTGTTTCTTTCATATTCATAATATAATAAACTATCTTGTGTTGTACAAATTACTTTTATTTCTATATCAGGATATTTTTCTTTTACATCTGCTATCATTTTTCCCCAGCCTATTTCAAGCCCTGCAAATATAATTTGTTTAACACCTTTTTCTATTTCTCCATTTATAACTTTCATATTATTATTATAGTCAAAGTCTGTCCAACCTAAATTTATTTTTTTATTATTTTTAAACATATTTGTTAAACAAATATTGTCTTCAGGTTTTTTATCTGAGTATAATAAAATGTATTTTTTCATATTTGTTTCTCATTCCTTTCACGAGACTCTATTAGATTAGAAAAAATCAAATTATTTTCTACCTAGTAGTTTTCTTGCTGCTCCTTTAGCTGATGTTAATAAATTCATATATTCTATATCATTATATATAATAAATGCTTCTTTCCAAGCTTCTTTTCTTAATATGTTTCTGCATTTTATAACATTTAATTTATCTTTAGATGATAATTTATCATCTTTTTCTACATATTCAGCTGTTCCAAATGTATCGTTAAATACCATACTATAATATGCGTCTACAAGTTCTTTACTTGGTTTTGTTTTTATTTTTCTTATTAAGTCATATACAAATTTTTTTGTTTCATTTGCCTCATATGGGTGATATTTCATATAATCATTTATTATTTCTGCTCCTGCAAACATCCCTTCTTGTAATGGTTTTATATATTTTTTAACAATATCTGTTTCTTCTGTTTTTGCTTTTCTTATAGCCTCACCTTGCTTGTATTCTATAACACTTCCTGTTCCTGGGTTATATATCCATTCTAGCAAAGTTATTATGCAAGCTACTTCATTATCTCTTATTTTTCTATCATCTATAAAACTGATTTTATAAGAATTATTAGGTTGTAAATTGTAAAAATCATATAATGTTAAATAATATCCTCCAACCATTTTGTTTGTAAATATATGTGCTAAATTATCTTGTATTGTTCCCCTCCAGCCTATATCTACTGTAAACATTGGCTTGTCATCATTAACAATATTTTTCTTTTCTTTAAAATATTGTAATAACTCTTCTCTTTTTCTGTCTAATTCAACTTGAATTTTTCTTGTAAAGTCTTTGTCATTACATAAGTTTTGTATTCTTAAATCAAACCAAGGATCAACTATATTTTCTTCTATATTAATATCATATTTTCCCATAAATTCTTTATATGGTGTTATGTCTATTGCTAATGTTTTAAATAAAGCCTTAACACTTTGAACTCTGTATTGTGACCATAACCTTAATAATTCTGTTATTGAAAATTCTTTTAAAGATGCAGAAAATGTACCCATTCTGCTAACTTCTATAGTGTCACAATCAGGCAATTCAACTCCAAAAGGATTATTTCTTTTTATTAATTCGTGAATTTTTATAAAAGTTTCTCCTTCTCTCGTTTGATAATATACTTTATCTATATTATTTTTTATTGCATATTCTACAATGCTATATCCAAAGAAGTATAGTAATGGTGCTAAGTCAACTCCACTATTAAACAATCTATTTTTTTCTGTTGATTCATCTTTTTTTATTGAGTCTAAATTAATTTCTAATTTTCTACCTTTTTCTGGTACAAAATTAAAATCTGTTTTTGTTGTTTTTATTGTTTCTATTCCTAAATTGTTTGCAACTTCTATATCTGAATATTGATTATCTCCAACATGTATATGTTCTTCTGGTTTTATATTTAATTCTTCTTCTGCCTTTTTATATAAATTTCCTGACCTTTTATTTAATAAATAATCTGCTGAACTATAAATTTTTTCAATTTTTACAGGAATTTTTACATAATCTAATAATTCTTTTAAATTATCTGCACTCATATAAAAATCAGATATGCAATACATTTTTAAATCTTTGTATTTTTCGAATATAGGTAATATTTCTGGATTTATAAATATATTTCTTTTTTCTTGTTCTAATTCAACTCTTAATAATTCTTCTGAAATGTCAATATTTGAATCTATTAATATTTCTTTTTGTAATTTTTTAAATACATCTAAAATTCTGCATTCATCATCAAATCCATTTTCTTTATTCTCTTTACACATATCGGCTTCTATTTGATCTCTTAATTTTAATATTTCATAAATATCTTTATATTTTTCTTTTAAATTTTGTTTATGTTTTAACATTAAGTAATTTGCTGTATGTAACTTTATTTCCTCTGGGTGGCATTTTCTTTTTAAAATTGTATCCCAAATATCAAAGCTTATAATTTTCGCCATACTATAACATCCTTTCTTGCTTTTTTCTTGCATTTTATCATTTATTTTGTTTATAATCAAGGTTTATTAGCATTATTTCTGGATTTTTAGATATTAAAATATAATATCTATATTTTAGTGGTTTTTACATTCTTTTTGTTCATGAAAAAAGACGATATTTCATCAATATCGCCTTTTTGTTATTAACTATTCGCTTACTGGGTAAACACTAACTTGTTTTTTGTCTCTACCTTTTCTTTCAAATTTAACGTTTCCGTCTACTAAAGCATATAATGTGTCGTCACTACCTTTTCCAACGTTTATTCCTGGATGTACTTTAGTTCCTCTTTGTCTTACTAAAATATTTCCTGCTAAAACAAATTGTCCGTCTGCTCTTTTTACACCTAATCTTTTTGATTCAGACTCTCTACCGTTGTGGCTGCTACCTTGACCTTTTTTATGAGCCATTATATCTCACTCCTTTCGGTTTTTTGTTTTTATATCCGATTAATTAAAATCTAAATTATTATGAAGCTTACCTATATTATGCTTCTACTTTTTTTGTTGTTTTTTTAGCTGCTGCTGTTGTTTCTTTCTTTTCAGCTGTTGCTTTTTTAGCTGCTGTTTTTATTGATGTAATTTCAACTTTTGTATATGGTTGTCTATGACCATATCTTCTTCTGTAGTTAGCTTTTGCTTTCATTTTGAAAACTATAATTTTTTTAGCTTTTCCGTGTGCTACTACTTTACCTTCAACTTTTACACCTTTAACATAAGGATTTCCAACTTGTACTTTTCCGTCTTCAGATACTAACATTACTTTATCAAAAGTAACTTTTTTACCTTCCTCTGCATCTAATTTTTCAAAAAATACAACATCTCCTTCTGCTACTTTGTATTGTTTTCCACAGCTTTCGATTATTGCGTACATTTAAAATGCACCTCCCTTATTTGTATACTCGCTAATCCTTAAATTCAGGTAATTAGCTATTGCTAATCTTTATGTACCTTGACTAAGCGGATTACAGTTATCAATTTTATCATATATGTCTTGTTTTGTCAAATGTTTTATCTTTTTTTCTATTTTAGTTCACTTAGTGCTTTTACGATTTTCTCTTCAAGATTTTTTTGTTGTGTAGCTGTTAAATCATCTGACGTCCTAATTAAAACTGTTCCAACAACTTTGTGTGAACCTGATGAAAGAATTCCACCATCAAATCCAGCTAAATAATCTTCTCTGTTTTTAGCATCTTCTTCGTTTGCATAAACCTCAATAGCACCTCCTGCTTTTGTTCCTTTTTCTATTATGTCATTCCCATAAACTTCGCTTTGTTTAATATTTTTGCTTTCAAAATAAACTGTTGCAGTATATCCTCCTGGTTTGTTCAATTTTCCATTTGGGTCGTTGTCTTCTGTTACAGCTCTGGCATCTGCTATTTCTTCAATAGTTTGTAGTCTTTGAATTACAAATTCCTCACTTGGATTTGTTAATTGTTTATATTGTTTTATGCTTGTATCATATTCATTATAAGCTTTTTCTAATTCATTTAATATTTCTGTGTAATCCAATGGTTTACTTAGTTCTTCTGTTTTACTTATAATTTCTTTAGTCTTACTTGGCATTTTACCCAATACATATTTTGAAGCTTCTGCTTTTTTCTTTGCTTCCTTGGCATTAGTTATTACTTTTTCGTCAATTACTTTTTCATTTGAATCAATTAGTCCTTGTACTTTCTTTACCTTATTATCTAATTCTTCATTCTTTTCTTTGATGTTTTGAGCCGCCTCGTTATATTTACTAACAGCTTCATTGTGTGGTTTTATTACCTTAATATAAAGTAAAACTCCAGCTGTAATTAAAATTGCAACAATAGCTACTATACTAACTATTTTTATTATTGTTTTTTTCATAATATTTCCCCCTTTTTCTTTTTATTTATACTTACCTGCCTCTTATTCTTTATAAGTCAATTTTTTTCTAGCTTCATCTAGCTTTTCTTTTATTTTTTCTTCAAATTCTTCTAAGTCCCAAGCATTTTTTGAAGGTACCCTTAAAAGCGGAATTTCCATATGTTTTAGAATTCTTTCTTTTTTAGCATCTCTTATTCTTTGTTCTGGTTCTTTATGTTTTTCTCCATCAACTTCAATAGCCACAATTGGTTTGTTTATGCTTGCTGTATATATTGAAAAATCTAAGTGCGAATTTCTTAATATAAAATCTTTTAATTCTGGATTTTCTTCTAGAAATTTTTTGTCTGTTGCAAATTCGGCTAATGGTAACTTATGCGTGAATTTATATTGATTATGCTTTTCCACATACTGTTTAACTAATTCATATATTTTTTCTTCATATGGGTTGTCTAATCCTTTTATTGATTGCTTATATGTTGGTATTTGTTTGTATAAATTATCAAATATGCATACCGTTTTGTCAGGAATTTTTTCTCCATAAATTTCAATATATTCTACTAAATTTTTCATATTTTCATCGTAATTTTTAAAAAACTTTGCATCTGCTACTAAAACAAACTTGTCCTTTGCTCTGGATACAGCTACATTTATCAACTCTTTTCCAAACAAATTATAAGGCCCTTTCAAATGATTAATACATTCTTTTGTTTCATTTAAGGTTGCTGATAGATATACTTCTTTTTCACCTTTCCCTTGAAATGTATGTATTGTTCCACATCTTGCTTCTCCATATTTTCCTTTTAGTATTTTAGACTGACCTTTAAATGGCGTGATTATAAATTTTCCTTCTATGTTACCTTTTATAAGTTCATCTATACATTTTATTTCTCTATAATTATGGAAGCCTTGATTTGCTTCTTTTTCTGCATATTTACCTTTATTTTGGTCTACTAATACCATAGCACCTTTTTTAGCGTCTTTATATATTTTCAATTGGTTATCATAGAAAAATTTGTTGCAATAATTAATTATGTTATAGTCACACCTATAATGTTCTATTAATGTTTTTTCTGGTGGATTTATCACTTTTTTTATACTTGATAAAAAGTTTTCCTTTGTATAATTATAGTCATCTTCAACTTGTGCGCTTAGATTATTTCCTTTTAAATCAGTTATTGCACTTAGTTGCTTCTCATCTCCTACTATTATTATATTTTCAGCAATATATAATAATGGTAAAGCTGATAAGATATCGCATTGTGATGATTCATCTATTATTATATAATCCACTTTTTCTCCGCTTTTAAAATATGTCCAATAATTTGATATCACTGAATCAACTGTTGTTAACACTATTGGGTACAGCTCTATTAATTCATCTCTTACAGCACTTAAAATTGGAGTTGGATTTTTTTCGTCTTTTTTTACTTTTTTTAATGATTGTATTTCAGCTAAAATTGAATCTATTTTGCCGATATTTACCTGTTTTTTTACAACTTGTCTTAATATTTTCTTTGACGTTGGTATATATTCTTCCATATATAATTTATATATTTGACTTTTTAGCTTTTCAAAATTTTCTTCTTTTAAGATTTTCTCACTTTCATCTATAAGACTTTTGATATAATATTCTTCCAACATAAGATGCATCAATATACCATTTTGTTTTAGGTATTCTGGGCTTCTTCTTAATATTAAAATTGATATAATAAAATTCCATAGCGTATTTTCTTCTTTTTCGCTTAGTTCCAATAACACTCTTGATAATTTATTTAGTTTCTCTTTTAATTTAGAAGAGCTCATATATTTATATCTTGCTTTTAATATGTTTTTATACTCGTTTGTGTTATATGTATCACTCTTTTTTTCTATATGCCTTAACTGGTTTTTATATTCTTGTAATTCATTTCTTTTTTCTATTAGTTTATTTAGCTTTTCCTCTTTTTGATTTATTTCCTCAATCACTTGTTTTAACTTTTCTATATAATCATCATATTCTAATTGTTCGATCTCTAAAATTTCTTTTTTCCATTTTATTAATTGTTTTTCTATGTTAGGTTCAAGCTCTTTTTTCATTATGTCTGAATTTCCGCATTCTTATAAAACTTTTAGGGATTTCCATCGCTCCTAATTCTTCCGCAACGTTTTCTATTGCGGAATTATTTTTTGATACAACTAAAACACTTTTATTTTTGTATATCAAATTTGCAAGTATATTTATTATAGTTGTTGTTTTTCCAGTTCCTGGTGGTCCTTGAATCATAGTCATTCTGTTATTTAGTGCATTTTCTAAAGCTTCTTTTTGAGATAAATTTGCTTGTTCTATCAATAATCGCTCTTTTTTTATTTCATCTTCTCTTTTTGGTTTTTTTATGATTTTTTTAGCAGCAAAATAATAGAACAATAAATTTTCTTTATCTTTGTACAAATTATTAAAAATATCAGGATACATTTTTTGTTTATTTTTTAGATTAGCATATCCTTTTGTATTTTCCGCTTCTTTTGAAAGTAAAGTTTCTATTAGCTCTAAATAGTACTCTTCAAAATTTTCTATTTTCTCTTTCAGATTAATTGAATTATATTTATTTCCAACCACTGTATATATATAATCTTTTTGCTCTTTTTCATCAGTTAAATTAATGTTAATTACATTTTCTATCCTTATTTTTCCCTCTTTGCTATTTGCCACAAATTGATACTCTAACAATCCTTTTTCTGCATTGTATTTCATTTCCTTTATGCTATATTTCTTATCATTTTGTGTTTCTATTGTTAATATTTTATTATTTTTTATTGCATATAATATATAACTAATTTTTTCTTCTCTTCTCATTATATATCCCCATAACATCCTCTCAATTTCATTACAAACATATTATCATATATGGTATTTTTTGGCAAATATTTTATTGCTTTTTTTAGTTATAT
>ULXO01051897.1_pt1 | contig 23885 bp, 18 predicted proteins | sample 1961391 | NCBI WGS metagenome assembly ULXO01 (sample SAMEA4835841, study PRJEB28245) | human gut metagenome | biome: gut microbiome; material: fecal sample | place: Denmark | collected 2008 | reverse complement strand
TGCAAGTCTCTTACGGAGAGTCTGACAACGCAATAAAAACAACCGCGCACCAATCCTCATTATTTAATATTCCCGTCATCCATCATTCTGATGATGTCGCCGTTAGCTTTGTCAACCGATGACGAGTCAAGCGACTGCAGGTAAATAATAGTCGTTCGCTCCGAATCATGCCCCATAGCTTTGCTGATAGTTGACACCGACACATTATTTGAGTGTGCTATACTGGCCCAGGCATGACGGGCCACATACAATGTCAGTTTTGTCTCCAGCCCGAGCATTTCACCTACCTTTCGTATATTTCGGTTCACACGGTAATACGCATTCTCATACTGCCGCTCGTAATCACCATATTCATCAGTAATTATCGGTAGGAGAAAGGATGTTTCATTATTTCCGAAACTGTCAATCAAATTCCTTGTTGCCGGCTCTATTCTCACACTGAGATGCTGCTTCGTCTTGCTGCGCGAATAAGTCAACACACCGTTACTAATGTCCTTCTTTTTAAGAAAAGCTATGTCAATAAACGACATACCGCGAGTGTAAAAAGCAAACATAAACACCTTGCGTGCAAAATCAAGTGACGGATGGGCGGAGAGATCTATGTCCCGGATTCGTCGTATCGTGTCAAGTGCCACCGCTCGCTTCACTGTTTTATCAACGCCCATATACACATGTTTAAACAGATTGTGAGCCGTCTTAAAGTTCTGTTCTGTAGCACGGTTAAAAATAGTACGCAGATTGCGCATATAAAACGATGTGGAATTACGGCACAATCCACATTTCATCAAAAATTCCTCATATCCGAGAATAAATGTAGGAGTTACATCCTTCCAGTCCACTTCATTGCCCTGCGTGTATCGCAATATGCTATTCAGTGTGGCCTTAAAACGCTTTACCGCAGATCTCTTACCTATTTTCCTCATCTCTTCAATGAGCCTGCGCATGAACCAAACCACTCCCTCAGCAGTACGCGAATCATTAAATGCATTGACCACATCCTGCACCGTATATTTAAAGCCTTTAGCCTCAAACCCGGCAATCAATACTATTAGTCTTGTCAGGCATTCTTTAAGCGACTCGTTTACTGATACCAGATATTCGATTCTTTTGGCATCTGCCGTGGACGGAATAATTACTGAGTTGTGTTCCGCGTCCCATTCTTCATCGCATATATTGATATTTGGGTAAATGCGTTTTACCTGCCGCTGATGAATTATTTGAAAGAAAAGGACACCCTCCTTTCCTTCTCGGGCTGATGGATTGTATTTAAGTTTTATCGTTGCCATAGGTCAATTGTTGCGTTATCTTATTATAAGATACGGCAAAATGACGCATTCATGGCTACGATACCGCACATTTCAATGACTCGCAAACAATGCAAAAAAACACAAAGTCGCACCACTGCCTTGCAGTGTGCGACTCCTACCTTTGATTACAACAATCGTTTAAAGGTGTACTATCCTTCTGGCATCACGATTATCATCTTCCTCCTCCGAGTGCGTGATAAAGAGTTATGATACCGGCAATCTCGTCATAACGGCATTGCACCTCCAACTGCTGCGCTGCAAGCAAAGATTGCTGTGCCGTCAGCACCTCAAGGTAATTGGTCGGTGAATGGCGCATAAGCAACTCCGTCTTGACTACCGCATCCTCAAGCAACCCTGTCTGCTCCCTTACATATCCAAGGCGGTCACGGGCAGAAGAAATGTCATTGAGTGCATTATTCACCTCCTTGCCGGCATCGATGAGCAACTGATTGAAGTTAAGCAATGCAATTTTCCTCTCGGCCTCGGCTATCTTATAGTTTGCCCGAAGCTGTCCGCGGTTGAAAATTGGTTGAACAAGCTGACCTACGGCATTCAGCAGCCATTGACCGGGATTAACAATGACACCGCCGTTATTGGTAAATCCCACTGTGCCGCCAAGCGTCAGCGAGGGATAGAATGATGCCCGTGCTTCTCCCACGCCATAATGTGTGCGCGTCAACTCCATCTCTGCCGCACGCACATCCGGGCGGTTTGCCAGAAGCTGCACCGGCAGTCCGGTTGAAAAATTGTCCGTAAACGATATATTTTCAAAACTTCCTCTTACTATGTCGCATGGTGTCATGCCCAAAATAGCGCAAAGAGAATTCTCAATTTCCTTACGGCTTTTTTTCATTGCCGCAATATCCGCCTGAAGACCGGCTTTATTGGCTTTTGCCTGCAAAATTCCTGGCTCGTTTGCTCTGCCGGCATCTTTGAGCAGCTCCATTACTCTGATTGATTCTGTCCAGTTTGCGAGAGCAGTGTCTGCGATCTCAATCTGGCGGTCGAGCATCATAAGCGAATAATAAGATGTCGCTACAGTGGCTACAAGCTGTGTTTTTACTGCTTGCGCTCTTTCAGAAGCAGACACCGCGGCAGCTGCGGCTCCACGCTTTGCTGCTGTAAGACGGCCGAATATGTCAACCTCCCACGACGCGTTCGCCCCTATATTGCAGGTCTTGCTTGTCAAGCCGTCATATTTTGACACACTGCCATCAGCACCCAAATTTATTGAGGGGAAATATGCCAGCCGCGCCGCGCCCAACGATGCCATAGTCTGCTCGGTACGCAACTGTGCCACCTGATAATCGGTGTTGTGTACAAGGGCTGAGTCAATGAGGCTCTGCAAATATTTATCAGTAAACATCTCGCGCCAATCTATATTGGCAATGGATGTCGTGTCAAGGCCGGGACTCTCTATGCCGTAAAGATTTTCATCTACAGCAGTGACCGGCTGATATTTCTTATAGGCTCCGCAGGAACTAAGCATAATTCCTGCAAGAGCTGCAATTATAATTTTATTCTTCATTTTCTTTCTGTTTTTTGAGGCTGGCCACCCGTTCAAGTTCTGCAGTCATCGCCCAGTCAGGTTTCTGATGCTCCACGGGGCTAAAATGCTCCTGAATTTTCTGAAACACCATCCATAGCGACGGCACGAGAAACAGCAACGTGAGTGTGCCTACAATCATACCGCCCACGGCTCCCGTACCGAGTGTGGAATTGCCGTTAGCGCCCACCCCCGAGGCAAACATCAACGGAAGCATACCGAACACCATTGTCAGTGCCGTCATCAAAATTGGACGCAAACGCGCTTTTGCAGCACCGATGGCCGCCTGCTTGAGCGTCATGCCACTCTTGCGGCGTTCACCGGCATATTCAGTGATAAGTATTGCTGTCTTTGCAAGAAGTCCTATCAGCATGATAAGACCGGTTTGCAGGTAAATGTTGTTCTCAAGTCCAAACAATTTGGCAAAAAGGAAACTGCCCATCAGTCCGCACGGTATGGATATTATCACTACAAGCGGCATAACCAGACTCTCATACAGTCCGGCAAGAATCAAGAACACGAGCACGGTACACAAAGCGAATATCACCGTCACATTGTTTCCTGTAGATGCCTCTTCACGGCTGATACCGCCAAGCTCATAGCCATAGTTTCGCGGAAGCACTTTCTCCGCAGTTTCTGCAATAGCATTGAGCGCGTCACCTGAACTGTATCCGGGTGCAGCCGTACCGCTTATCGCTATTGAGTTATATAGGTTAAATCGCGACAACGACTGAGGTCCGTAGGTTTTGGTCAACGTGACGAACTGCGACAATGGAGCCATCTCGCCATTGCCCGTGCGCACATAAAAATGCTTTACTGATTCAGGGGTCACTCTTGTTGCGGGATCTGACTGAATCATAACGCGGTACAATTTGCCGAAACGGTTAAAGTTTGACACATATCCGCCACCGAAATATCCGGCCATGGTCGATAGTACCTGCGCCGGCGAAACGCCCGAACGCTCGCACTGCGCCGCATCAATATCCACCCAGAACTGTGGATATTTAGTATCAAAAGCCGAGTAAGCCATCGCAATCTCGGGACGGCTGTTCAGCTCGCCCACAAATTCATCTGCTATCCGTTTGAACTCATTTATGTCACCCCCTGCCCTGTCTTGAAGATAGAGGTCAAAACCGCTGCTCATACCATAACCGGGAATCATAGGCGGTGTAGCCACAAAGAAATCCGCATCAGGCATGGAATCGGCCATGGCATAAAGTTGTCCCATGATTGCCCCCACACTCTCATTTTCATCTTTTCGTTCATCCCAATGTTTGAGTGAAAAAAAGAATATGCCCGTTGACGGACCCGTTCCTGAAAACGAGAATCCGCTTACCCCGCCACGGTATTCAATACCCGCAATATTTGCGGTCTGGCGGTCTATATCCTGTATCACTTCACGTGTTCTAAACGCCGATGTGCCCGGCTTGGTGTTCAGAGACAGAATCACAGTGCCTGTATCTTCATCAGGCACAAAACCGGTAGGCGTGGTACGCATGAACCATACAAGCAAACCGATACCGGCAAACAGTACGGCAAAAGCTGCTACTGGACGGCGAACGAAAAACAGTACACCGTTTTTGTATCTCTCCAAAATGGCATTGAACGAGGCATTGTAAGCCTTGCGGACACGTGCGGAGAACCCTTTATCGCCATCAGCCGGCCGCATCATTAGCGCACAAAGTGCCGGCGAAAGTGTAAGAGCGTTAATCGCCGACAAGCCTACAGCCACCGCCATTGTTATACCAAATTGTTTGTAAAACGCGCCTGATGTACCTCCCATCATGGATGTAGGAATAAACACCGCCATGAAAATAATGGTTGACACCACAATTGCCGATGTTATGCCATTCATGGCATCGTTGGTCGCCATATACGATGATTTGTAACCGGCATCAAATTTTGACTGTACCGCTTCAACCACTATAATGGCATTATCCACCACCGTACCGATGGCAAGCACAAGAGCAAAGAGCGTAAGCAGGTTGATCGAGAACCCGGCTATAGCCATAAATCCAAACGTGCCGATTACCGACACGAATATAGCTATTGTCGGTATCATGGTTGCTTTGAAGTCCTGAAGGAAAATATAAACCACAAGAACCACCAGGACAATTGAAATCACAAGAGCCCATATTACCTCATGAATAGAGGCATAGAGGAAACGGTTTGTATCGCTCATGGTGACGAATTCCAATTCCTTGGGAAGGTCCTTTGAGCATTCGTCCAAGACTTTGTCAATCTCGTTGATTACCTGCGATGCATTGGAGCCGGCTGTCTGATACACTGAGAGCATTGATGAAGGCTGGCCGTTCAGAGTGCCGGTGAAATTGTAGTCCTCGTCTCCGAGTTCTATATCCGCCACATCTTTCAGCCTCAGGATTTCACCGTCAGGCAACGATTTCACAACTATATTGCCAAACTCTTCTACAGTTGAGAAGCGTCCGCGATACTTCATGGTATATACGTTGGCATTGTTATGGTTCTCGCCGAAAGAACCGGTGGCGGCCTCAATGTTCTGTCCCGCGAGCAATGCTGAAATATCGTCCGGGATAAGACGGTATTGAGCCATGCGGTCAGGTTTCAGCCACAGTCTCATGCTATATTGTGACCCGTAAAACATTACCTTGCCCACACCCTGCACTCGCTTGAGCTGTGGCTCTACATTGATTTTCATGTAGTTGTTCAGAAACTGAGGGGTATAGCGTCCCTCAGGATCATACAGCGCGATGGTTTTAAGCTCCGCATTCTGCTGTTTTTCAGTCGTGATACCAATCTGTACCACTTCGGCAGGCAGAAGGCTTTGGGCAGTGGCGACACGGTTCTGCACATTGACAGCAGCCATGTCGGGGTTAGTGCCCTGCTTAAAATAAATCATGAGCGATGCATTACCGTCATTTGAGGCATCCGAAGTAATATATGTCATGCCTTCTACACCGTTTATCGCTTCTTCCAGCGGCACCACTACACTCTTCTGCACAGTTTCAGCATTCGCACCGGGATAACTTGCCCATACATTTACCGTTGGCGGCGCGATGTCGGGATATTGCTCTACCGGCAGAGTCATAAGTCCCACCATACCAAGAAGCATGATGGTTACTGATATTACGATTGACAGTATGGGTCGGTCAATAAAAAATTTAAGTTTCATTCCGCTGCGTTTCTTGTTTTGATTTCTTGTCCGTCGTGAAGTGTGCCAACGCCTTCGGTAACAATTTTGTCTCCGGCGTTAAGACCTGAGGTCACGATATAACTGTTGCCGTCGTCTATATGCAGCACTTCTATCTCCACTGATTCGGCCTTGCCGCCTACCACGCGGTAAACATATATCTTGTCCTGAATCTCATAGGTGGCGTTTCTGGGTATAACTATGGCATTGCGTTCGGTATGTGGCATCATAATGTTGCCGGTACTGCCGCTGAGCAACAGCCGTTCCGGATTATGGAACACAGCCTTTATCCTGACCGCACCTGTCTGCGGATTCACAATTCCGCTAAGTGTCTCTATCTTGCCGGTGTGTTGATACACGTTTCCGTCACTGAGTGACAGGGATACAACCGGAAACGATTCCAATGTCTTTGTCCGTGAACCGTACTTGCGCATAAGCCCCTGCAGCTCTTTTTCCGACATAGAGAAATAAACCCACATTTCCTCATTATCGCTCACCGAAGTAAGGGGCTGTGACATTTGAGGCGACACGAGTGTCCCCACTCGGTATGGCAACACTCCTACCGAACCTTTTACAGGGCTTTTAATTTCGGTATAGGACAAATTGTTTCGTGCGTCAATAAGCGCTGCTTTAGCCTGTTCCAAAGCCGCCTCGCTTGCTGTCAGTGTATTTTGTGCGGTTTGCAATTCATATTCAGAAATCACTTTCCCTTCATAAAGAGCTTTCTTGCTGTTGCGCTCAAGTCGTGCTGTGGCAACCTGACTTTCTGCCGCGCGGACATTGGCAGCCGCAATCCTCACTGCTGCCTGATATGGCACCTGATCTATCACAAACAGCAATTGACCGGCTTTGACCTCATCGCCTTCTTTCACACAAATACGTGTAAGCTTTCCCGAAATCTGAGGATAAATCTCAACATCCTGACGACCTTCTATGGTCGCCGAATACTTCTCTGTTATCGCTACAGAGTCTGTCGGCGAAACTGCCATAACAGGCAGTTCCCGTTGTTCTTCGCCATTCTGCCCGCTGTTGCAGCCCGCTGCGAGCAGCGAACAGAATATGGCTGTAAGCATAATTTTTTTGCACATATATGGTAAGATTGACTGTTATTTCAAAAAACGTCTGCAAAGTTACTCCAATTTTTTCTGCCGACACTTTTCATAATAATGCGATTTTCGACACTTTTCATAACAAATTTGACGCTACATACTGTTTTATTATTATTTTTGTTTCACAAATGATAATTAGGCATATTTAGCATGGAGCATATTTGTAAAATCGGGGAATCCCCGCTGTATGAAATTGACACAATACATGAAACAATGCCGCCGGTGTGGACTGTTGCCTACTGTCTTGAAGGATCCGCCTGCTTATCTGTGTTTTCAGATATACTCCCATTCACTAAAGGAAGCGGTGTGATAATAACCAATGACATGTTCCCGAATGTCTCGGACAGGACCCCTGATTTTAAAGCTTTCTATCTGATAATCGACCGCAACTTTGCCGAGAACGCCACCTACAATATGCCCAATGCTTTTTTTTGATGCCATATATATCCAACCGGTTTTGAAAATAGACAGTATCGCGTTACCGTGGATAAGACTTATAAAGTCGGTCATTGGCACTGATGCCGGATACCGAAGCGAAATTATCTCGTCACTGCTGCATGGCTTTATTCTTGATTTTTTCAGCCAATGGGAAATAACCTATGGCAAGAGCACTCTGAACAAGGAACGCACTCATGCTGATAAAATCTGCTCGATATTCTACAATCTTGTCGCTGACAATTTCCGGGAACACCATGACACGGCATATTATGCTGACCGGCTAAACATCACTCCCAACTATCTGGCTATGCTGATACGGCAAATCTGCTTTGAAAGCCCCAAGGAAGCCATAAATCGACAATTGGTTTTGGAGATAAAGCACCTTCTCCGCACATCTTCGTTGTCAATAGAGCAGATTTCGCACCAACTCCATTTCAACACGCCCTCATACTTGTGCCGTTTTTTCCGCAAACACACCGGTATGTCACTCTCAGAATTCCGTAAACAGCAATTATAAACACAATAATCATGACACCTCAAATAATAGTTCACATGAGTACCACTATAGACGGTCGTATTGATTGTCCTGTAGTGGCACAACTCGGTTCTGACGAATATTATAAGGCTCTCGCATCATTTGAGCCAAGTTCCAAACTGACCGGTCGCGTCACGGCCGCCATAGAATGTCCCGCTGTAATTGGAGAAAAGCCAACTAAGGCAGTCACCGAATTGTTGCCGAAACAGCACCACGCAGCCATTGACAGCAACATTTATGAAATTATCGTTGACACCCATGGTCGCCTTGAATGGGGCAGCAACAATGTTGACGGCAATCCAGTATTGGTCATCATGAGCCAAAGCACTCCTGCTGAAACGCTCGTGGATCTTAATAAAAAAGGCATATCCTATATTGTAACCGGTAAAGACCAAATTGATCTGCTGGATGCAATGGAAACACTACACGACTCATTTGGCATTGAGCGGGTAGCCGTTGTAGGAGGCGGATGCATATGCGGCGGATTTCTTGCTGCCGGACTTGTTGATGAAGTAAGCCTCGTAATTGGTCCCGGCATAGATGGGCGCAAAGGTGAGGCATCCGTCTTTGACGGCATCGTAAAGTCAAACAACACTCCCTATCGCTTTCATCTTAAAGCCGTGGACAAAATAGGCGCCGACACTGTATGGCTACGCTACCATAAGCCCTACTGACCCGCTAATTGCCTCCCAGGCCCCGATCAGATTCTACTTACAGGCACAGAATTAGCATTGACTTAAGCGCATGCTTATCCTGTGGCTGTTTACCGGCTACAACTAATTCTAAAATATTTGCGGAATTTTTGCCGATTAGGTAATAATTGCTAATTTTGCGACATGATAGGTTATGCCGCCATTGTTGCACAACCTATTTCATACAGTTTAATTACTTCATTTTCAACTATGAAGCATCAGCATCTCAACAGCAATAAATTTTGCGGGTCCGCGCCTCCCGGTGCGGAAATGAGGTGCGCATAGTTTTTTCCCACCAACATTTTTTCAACCGCAGAAATGCTCCGACAGCCATTGGTGCGTCCTTACGTATCGCTATCCCGGCAGTCGGAACAGAGAGTTCTTTGACATGCTGGTGACAACTCCGGAGGAAGGCTTCCGGATGATGTTAAAATAATGTGATTAGTAAAATGAAGTAATAATTACCGGAGGGCTTTTCAGCTCTCCTTAAAACTGTATGAATATGAAACAAAAATCCCCAATATCCGTAGGTAAGATTCAATTCTATACCTACAACTGTGACCAGATAGATGATTTGGTATTCATTGAACAGTTCCCGTATGACAACCGCACCGATTTCTTGGTGAATCGGTCATTAGGAGGTGTGGCAGTGAAAATAGAGATTGAGAATGAGCGGTCCGGCAAGGGTGCCAGACGCAATGTTGCCTTTCAGCTTGTAGATGTCACCGCACGCTGTGAGGTGGCTGTAAAGAGCGCGAGAATCAGTCTAAGAGAGAGTGATTCTTTCAAAAATGAATATGTATATTTCCCCGCCAATTCATACGAAATAAAACCCGGGAATACATACAAACTGCTGGTCAGCGACCTCACCGCATCACAGACTCTGTATGAGCGAGTGTTCCATCTTTTTGACAAAGATTCGCTTCCGCATCCTGTAGATTGGTATGCGGTGTGCGATGCCGGCATCCGTTGCCCATGGGGTGATGAGCTGTACAAGACAGTAAAAGCCGAAGACTGTCAACAATATTATGTGAGATTCAATATCACACAGAAATTTGGCAGCATGTTACCCTCCATACTTCCACAACTGGAAATGAGGCTTTTCTATCCAAACGGACGGTACGTTGAAATAAATTTCAGCGAGCCGCAATATACTGACTCGGAACATTATAAATCCGGAGAACGGTTCGTGGAATTTCCATTCACAACCATTAGTGAATACAATGGAGTGTTCTATGCCGAATTGCTGTGCATGGAATACCCCATTGCCGGATTTGTATTTGACAGCAACGCCGACAACGACCAAGGCACATGGTCCGGGAAATATTTAAAGCCTCTTGAAGAATATTCACTTGAAGCTGCCGGCGCTCGATGGGCTGATGGCTGTACCGAGGGTGATGAGTCTGCATCAGAAGAAGACGATAAATTCATTAAGCTTCTTGATGAGTTTATAAACTGTGGTAAAAGCTCTGAATCAGAAGATGAAGCTGCCGATGTCAACACCAATGCAAGCTGCGATATTGATGATTCCGACAAATCATCTGACGCTGATCATCAGAACATATTGCTGCCGTCATTGTTGGACCATCTGACAGGACTTCGTTCCGTGAAAGCGAAACTCACTGTTTACGAACGTGTTGTCCGATTCAACAAACTGCGTACTGAGAGCGGCTTGCCCACAACATCCGCACCCCTGCATGCCATGTTTCTTGGATCGCCCGGCACCGGGAAAACCACTGTGGCAAAAATGATGGGTATGATACTCCACCGTGCAGGTGTGCTGTCAAAAGGTCATGTCGTTGTACGTGAGCGTGCCACCCTGCTGGGCCAGAACTACAATTCCGAAGCTGAGAATACCATTGCCGCCATAAAGGAGGCTCAGGGAGGTATCCTACTGATTGATGAGGCATATCAGCTATACCAGCCCAATGATCCCCGCGACCCCGGGAAGTTTGTTATTGACACACTCCTCACTGCTTTGGCCGATGAAACCAACCGCGACTGGATGCTCGTCCTCGCCGGTTATCCCGACGATATGAAGCGGATGTTTGACATGAACCCGGGATTCAAATCAAGAATACCTGAGAGCAACATCTATCTTTTTGAAGATTTCACAGAAGAAGAGCTTGTTGAAATCGCTGAGAAATACTTTTCGCGATACCATTACAGCCTCTCGCCTGAAGCACGCGACACCCTTTGCACACGGCTAAGTAAAGATTACAAGAACCGTAAGAGAACTTTCGGAAATGCCCGTCATGTAATCAATCTTATTCAGACCGAAATCATCCCGGCCATGGCCGTCCGCGTCACAAACCATCCTGTAAGTGATCCAAACGCCCTGATTGAGATCAAAGCCGCCGATATACCTGACTTCATTGAGCCCATCCCTGACACTTCCCGGCCTATAGTGGGATTTGTCAAATAATCTTCGTTCAACAATTTCGGCCCGAGGCCATGTGAAGTGACCCCGATTTTTAGTTTAAAGAAAATCACAAAACACCTTTCCCTTTGCAATATGGGCATACTCTTCTGGCACATTCAACCGGATAATCCTTATTCGAATCAGAACCCCAATAAATCTCAACTTCATCAGAAGGAATGTCCTTTAATTCCTCACGCGATGGAGATAATGGTCCTAAATCTATGAATAGCCGGCCTTTACAGTAAGGGCATGATTTTTGTGTATCAGAATTTGGTATTTGTGAATCTTTATTTTGGGAAGGAAAAGACAAATTATGGTTATTAGATTTAGAAAACAATCGTTTTAATAATAAATATACCCCCATGATAAAAATAACTACAAGAATTATCTGACCGACAAAAATACTAAATGAAGAGGCATGAAAAATTTTACCGTGGTCCGATGGTGCCGCGTTAACATTGACAATAAAAATCGACAATAACGTATAAAGAGATAATATTCTTCTGCACATAGATATTGTAAAGTTTTCAGATTTTTTATAGAAGTTCTGACATCGATAGAAGGAAAAGCTTTCAGCAAAAATCGCTGTTGCTTTCTTTTCGTGGCCGACTTTTGCAGTACACTTTCGCACTGAGTACACTTTAAGTACACCTTGGAAATAATTAACCCCTTGAAAATCTATCGATTATCAAGGGGTTGGGGTGCCCAGAACAGGAGCATTAACTATGAATCGAAATGAATAGTGCTCATTTTTGAGTGAATGTCGATATTTGCGTAAAATGCTGTATTTCAATCTTATTAAACCGAATTAAATCGGTTCAAATTTCAGTCAGACTCGAACTCGATTTGTTAAAATTCAACCTTCGCTGACAATTTGCTGACAAAAATTGTTGTATATTTGTAGTGGCTTTAGAGCCTTTATATCAGTCAAGTAAACTAAGTTAAATTTAAACGAAACTCTCCAATGGCGACAATTAAACGCGCTTTATCGGCGAAGACAAATCCTTCGGGCAGGGCTGAAATCATGCTCCGAGTGTCCGTTTCCCATAGTGTATCACACCGTATCAAGAGCGGTCTCTTCATCAAGAAAGAGCTATTCAAGGACAACAAATTCTCCAATCCCCGTGACCCGGAATTGAAGAAGGAAGTCCGCGATGTTCAGGATCGTCTTGACGAAATCGAGAAGTTCCTCATTCGTATCTGTGAGGACACGCCTCTCAATAAAGTGACGAAGGACTTTCTTCTCACCCAGCTGGACATGTTCCTCAATCCTCCCGTAGAGGATGCACCGGTTGCGCCCGAAGTTACTTTCTTCGACATCTTCGAGGACTATATCACAAAGAAGAATATCTCCGAGTGGAGAATCAAGCATCTGCGCGTTCTCAAACGTGCGCTGATGCGATATGAACTCTATGTCCGCGCCAACGGCAACCGACGGTATAAAATCAAGCTCGATGATTTCACCGTCGATGACGTGAATGACTTTGAGAAGTTTCTGCGCAACGAGCACAAGTTCTACAAGAAATATCCCAAGATTTACGAGGCTGTTCCGGCGGATACTCACTCCCAGCGTAAGAAACCGAAACCTCATCCTAAGGGCGACAATACCATAGTCGGACTCTTCGGATTGATGAGAGCCTTCTATCGCTGGTGCAGAGACCAGGAACTGACGACCAATGATCCATTTGCCAAATACAACGGAACGACAACAGAAGTGTACGGCACACCCTATTATATCTCTCTTGAAGAGCGTGACCAGATTGCCGACTACGACCTCTCCGCAAATCCGTCACTGGAGGCACAGCGAGACATCTTCATCTTTCAATGTCTTATCGGATGCCGTGTATCCGACCTTATGGCTATGACGCCGGAGAGTATCATTAACGGTGCAATCGAATATATGCCTCAGAAGACAAAGGGCGAACGTCCTCAGGTTGTCAGGGTTCCTCTCAACGCAAGAGCCAAAGCTCTCGTTGAGAAGTATGCCGGACGTGCTGATCTGAAAGGTAAACTATTCCCCTTCATCAGCTCGCAGAAATACAATGTGGCGATCAAGAAGTTTTTCACAGTTTGTGGTGTGACCCGTATGGTGACTGTACTTAATCCCACAACCGGAGCAGAAGAAAAGCGTCCTCTCAACGAGATTGCCAGCAGCCACTTGGCTCGACGTACTTTCATCGGCAATCTATACAAGAAGGTGAAAGACCCCAATCTTGTCGGCTCACTCAGTGGCCACAAGGAAGGTAGCAAAGCCTTTGCTCGCTATCGTGACATTGATGAGGATATGAAGAAAGAACTCGTTAATCTTCTTGACTAATCCGAACTGACAACAGATACATTCCTAAAACATAGTGGATTATTAACAGATTATTCGTAATTTTGCAAATATGAACGACCTTACCGTATCAAATATCGAAAGGCAGAACGTGTTAAATAACGACTATGCCCTTCAAGCCATCCAAGACAATTTGGATGTCAACGCTCTTCGTTTCCACGACCGACTGCTATTCACAACTAAAATGGTAGCGGATTTCTATGGGGTGGACGAGAGAACCATTAAGCGTTATGTTCAAGAGCACGGCGATGAGCTTCGGGCTAATGGCTATTTTTTAAGTGAGGGTAACTCACTGAAAGAACTAAAGTTATATTTTGGTAGGGACATTAATGTCCCTAAGTTTGCCCGTCAGCTGGGAGTGTTTAGTTTCCGGGCTTTCTTGAACATAGGAATGCTTCTCACTGAAAGTGAAAGAGCAAAGCAACTCCGTACTCGCATACTTGATATTGTCATAGCCACTATCAACGGACGCGCCGGAGGTGGTACCAAATATATCAACTGGCGAGACCGCGATTATCTTCCTACTGCCATAAAGAGCGAGAATTACCGCAAGAACTTCACTCAGGCTGTGGGAAAGTACGTAGATGGACTTCCTACCTATAAGTATGAGCAGATAACCGATTTGATATATAAAGCCGTATTCCGGGAAAATGCCAAGGAGTATCGTGTTGTTCTTCGTTTGCAAAACGAGGAAAATGTGCGTCATACGCTCTATACCGAGGTATTACTTTGCATATCTTCATTTGAGAATGGAGTGGCTTACCAGATAGAAAGACAATATACGGAGAACGGTAATAAGCAACTCTCAATCGAAGAAGTAAGAACAATCATCGACGATTTGGCGGCAGCACCGATGATGGAACCGTTTATCAATGATGCAAGGTCAAAAATGGCATCCCGTGACGTTGCGTTCCGCGACGCATGGCATGGTAATCTTGCCGAATATCTTAGAGCAGTCACTCCGGATGAGTTCGACCGTTTTATTGGAGATGCTTCAATCGACTTTGATAATATCCTTGAAGCTAACCGCGAAGTTCTCAAACGCTTAAAGCAAGCCGATGATGATGAAGAGTGAGGAATTGAAATACATCACTTATGATGAGGCTTTGGTGGTCTACACTAAAACTGTTGCCGCCAGCGGTGGCGGTCTTCAAGGTGTGAAAGACGAGGGTGGTATTCGCAAGGTTCTTGATTTCGTGCAGAACGACCTATATTATCCCACTTTCGTTGATAAGCTGACTTATCTGGTTTTTGGTCTATGCACCGGTCACTATTTCGAGGACTCCAACAAACGTGTTGCCTTGACTATCGGTGTATGGTTTCTTGTTCATAATGGTTACTACTGGCACGCATATAACTTCATGCAATGCATGGAAGCAATCATCTATCATGTCGCCGCCGGACGCATCGACAAAGATCTCCTCCAGCGCATCATCACCTGTTACATGTCAAACGAGGATTACCCCGAAGACCTCAAACTTGAGATCATCCACGCAATCGATGACCAACAAACCGGTTTTGATGAATGATTAGTGGTGCATAATAATAAAAGTTATTGACTATCTCATCAACAAGAATAACTGTACCGTATCAGTTACATAGAGAATCAGAATCGTAATAATCCAATGTAGTCACCATTTTCGTATGTTCACGAAGATGGTGACTATGTTTTTGTATATAAAATTAGAGTTTAAGACCCTTTGTGCGTATTACTATCAGGCGACTTTATACAAATTTCTACGTGGTGTAGAAGTTTTGAATTTGCACAATCTTCGGCAGTCTGTGGAAGATTTATTGAGTGAGGCCGGGAAAAGATTTATGGTAAATTCAATCAAGGATGAATTTGCAATTTGGTTCAGGGGCAGTGAGCAAAATAAGCCTTTATTTTGTTAATAGATGTAATCAACGTTTGTACTCACTATTACACACAGAGGCAGACTATGTTTAACACTAAACCCCAGAGTATGGCAAAAATCCTACTTGTCAATCGCTCTCCACAAAATCTTGCGGTCGCGCTTGTAAGAAGTGGAGGGCATGAGCCTATCGAGGTTCTTTCGTTCAAGCACGGGCTTGAGGTAGCCCGAGACCTTCCCTATGATTCAATCGTCGTAGCGGAATACAAAAACAGCGATGGAGAGGCTCCTGAGTTTATGGAGAATCTGGAGAAGTCGGGTATTCATCACCGAGTTATCGTTCACTCCGACAAATGTGGCTACACCGAGTGGAATAGAGTACACAGGTACAAGTAATTCGCCACATATCTTCAGACTGCGGCTTTAGACCAGACCTTACTCGAATCCATCGACCTGTATCTTCCCGGACTCCGCAACCGAGAGTTGCTCCCCGGAAATCTTTTCCAGCAGCATGGAGAGGTCGCAGACAAAATAATGTGTGAGCTTGGAAAGGTGGCACCGCTCGATGTCAATGTCACTGTTTCCGGAGAATCGGGTCTTGGCAAGGAAAGAATAGCCAAGGCCGTTCACGAAAGGAGTGCAAGAAACAGAATGCCGATGTCATTTGTCCGACATGCAGATATGGAAATTGACCCATACTGTCAGACCTCCTGCGGGGAGTGCTTTCTCGAAAAATGCTTTCGTGAAAATCAAGGCGGGACACTGGCACTTATCGACCTCCCTCATTTCTGCCGTAAAGGACAGGCGGTTCTTTTGAACAAAATGCACGATCCGGAATGTAATGTTCGTCTCATAGCCACAGCGGATAAAAATCTGATGAAACGTAAGGTTGAGGCAGGAGACTTCAATTCAAATCTATGGTTCGAGTTGTCCGAGGGAATGATCGAGATCCCACCGCTTAGAGATTGTCCTGACAACATCGAGTGGCTTGCCAAGAAGCTGCTGGAACATTTCTGTGCAAAACACAATCGTCCGCAACTCATCATCACAAGCGATGCCCTGATGGTTCTCAAGGCATTTGCATGGCCCGGGAATGTGATGCAGTTAAATACCTTCTTAGTGCGGAAGGCCTCCAAGTGCGATTCAGGGGTAATCGATGCAGATGATGTGCTTGATTTAATCGAGGTTGAAGAGGTGCGACATGGCGAAAGCCAGTTAGACCGTTTTGTCCGGGTTCTTAAAACTTCGCCTTCAGTAACCATTGCCGCCAAGAGATTAGGCAAATCCGTAAGAACCATCTATAACTGGATGAAATCATACGGAGTTAATAGCAAAGGTATTCCGATAGCTAACAAGTCGCTTCAACCAAGCCTCTAATTCAAAAAAAATCACTAATTTTGCACTCGCAACCCATATTGTTGCGCAGCCATAGAGTTGGCTGATTGAAATTGACTTAAAGTCATAACATAATTTCCGTTCGAGTTTTCTTATAAATCTGGAAAATTTCTATGTACGCCATTAACCGTGCTGATTATCAGTAATATCTATATATTGCAGTGTACTAATAGTGTACTTTTGGGGAAGATGGCGGCAAGCCGAAGCAAATGGATTTGAATTAATTGTCATCCATTAGAAATTTTTAACTGTGCCAATTTGCTGCTTTTCACCGGTCTCTATCACATCAACGGCATAAGAAATCCTCTCAAACAAGTATCCTTGATTTGCCTTATGAACCGCATGATGAGAGATACGTTGCATGGGAAAGATGTCGAAAACAATAGTTCGTTTGAATTAATTCGCAGATTTTTAGGATTACATACCGTTAATCTCACGAAAAATAGTTAACTTTGCATCTTAAGCATTGTATGCGAAATGACCAAGAATATCACAACGACATAACGGCGAAAGCCGTAAACAAAAACATTGGAAGCTCCAACGTAGTCGCTTAAAGGCTTTGGTCGGCCTCGCATAGCTGCGCTGGAGTTTTCTATATTCTATGACAGACCCGCAAGTCGACATAAAAGAAAATGAAATCTTCGAGCTGTCGCCCGAACTGCTTAACACGCTGCTTAAAGACCATACTTTAAGCACCGATACTGAGCTGGTCAACATTTTCTGGGCTACCGACAACTATGCTGACAGAGGGAAGGGTTATCAGTACTGCGACCAAATCAAGATAGAAGCCATCACCGGCGCCAACGGCAACATCATTGTGCCGCGTGCCGTCAAATCACGCGAACAGCAACAACAGCGCAGCCGCGAGATGGCCGAGGTGTTCACTCCTTCATGGATATGCAACAAACAGAATAATCTTGTCGATAATGCATGGTTCGGTCGCGAGGGCGTTTTCAATACCGAGGTTGACAATTCCGATGGTACACACTCTTGGATTGTCAATATAGAGCATATTGTTTTCCCGGAGGGCAAAACTTGGCGTGACTATGTCAACGAAAACCGCCTCGAAATCACCTGCGGCGAAGCTCCATATCTTGTCAGTCGATACGACACCGTAACAGGCGAGCCTATTCCGGTGGAGCGTCGTATCGGGCTTCTTGACCGCAAACTCCGTGTTGTCGGTGAGAACACAGAAACAAGCGGTGACTGGCTCAAAGCGGCACAAGCCGCCTATATGAGCATTTACGGTTTCGAGTGGCAGGGTGACAACCTCGTTCTCGCGCGCGAAGCTCTACTTTATACGTTTGTCGACTATTACCGTACAAAGTTTGGTAAAGATCCACAACTGAAATCTCTGCTGTATATCGCCTACATTATCTCTTGGAATATTTGGCAGATGGACGGTCTCAAAGGTGTTGTTCCCAATTCGTGTGGTGAGCGTCGCACTGTGGTTTACGACCTTTTCGGCGAGACCGAAACCATTAGTCATTGCGAGGGTTGTAAGTCAGGAGATATAAAGAAACACAACGGCACCTACGCCCTAATCAAAGACTGGAGCGCACCGAAAGCTAAACAAAAAATCCGATTCATCGACCTAATGAAATAATCGGCCATGGAATATTTCTACAAAAGCAAATACAAGGTCATATATCTGATGCGCATACCTCACGACACCCATAAGGGATTGATAAAGGTAGGCGACTCCACGATTGAATTGGCTGTCCCGAACTTAGCTCCCAACAGTTCGGAGTTAAATGCTGTGGCCCGTAAACGAATCAAGGAGTATACACAGACAGCAGGAATTCCTTTTGAGTTGCTCCATACCGAACTTGCCTACTATGAAGACAGCGAGGGTGCCAAAGGATTCGATGATCATGAAGTGCATAAAATATTGGAGCGTTCCGGTATAAAGCACAAATACTTCAACGAAGAGGCCAAGGCCGATGAATGGTTCTGCTGCGACCTTGAAACTGCAAAACGAGCTATTGCCGCAGTCAAGGAGGGACGCAAGGCCCTGAAAGGTTCTGAAATTTCTGTCGACCAGTCGCCAATCGTGTTCCGCCCGGAACAACGTGAGGCAATAGACAAGACTCTCAAGCAATTCAAGAAAGGCAATCAGATGCTCTGGAACGCCAAGATGCGTTTCGGCAAGACCCTCTCGGCCTTACAGATCGTTAAGGAGCGTGGCGACTTCCGCCGCGTCCTTATCCTCACTCACCGCCCGGTGGTCGACAAGGGCTGGTTCGAGGATTTCCAAAAGATATTTTACGATAACGACGAATACGCCTACGGCTCGAAAAACAAAGGCGACACTTTCGTAAATCTCGAACGTCGCGCCCGACGTGAGGAATGTCGCTATGTCTACTTCGCCTCCATGCAGGACCTCAGAGGCTCCGAGCTTGTAGGCGGCAACTTCGACAAAAACAATGATGTATTCTCAACTCCGTGGGATTTAATCATTGTTGATGAAGCCCATGAAGGCACCCAGACGGAACTCGGTCAAGCCGTGATGAAAGAGTTGACTAAGGAGAAAACAAAAGTGCTTAATCTTTCCGGAACTCCCTTTAATCTTCTCGACGGCTACAAAGAAGAGGAAATTTACACGTGGGATTACGTAATGGAGCAACGCGCAAAAGCGCAGTGGGATATAGACCACCCCGGCGACCATAATCCGTACGCTGGCCTTCCTCGCTTGCACATCTACACTTACGACCTCGGCAGACTGATGAACGAGTATGCCGATGAGGATATAGCTTTTAACTTCCGCGAATTTTTCCGTACCAACGATGACGGTGAATTTGTGCATAAGGCTCACATTGAGAATTTCCTTGATCTTCTTACCAAGACCGACGAGGAATCTATGTATCCCTTCGCCAACAAACGCTATCGTGACATCTTCCGGCACACCCTTTGGATGGTACCGGGTGTTAAGTCGGCAAAAGCTCTTGCCAATATGCTACGCGAGCATCCTGTGTTCCGGTTTTTCAAAGTAGTGAATGTGGCCGGCGATGGAGACGAAGAAAAGAATTTCAACGACGCGCTCAAAGAGGTCAATGAAGCGATAGGTCCTGATCCCGACAAAACTTTTACTATCACGCTCTCTTGCGGTCGTCTTACTACAGGTGTGAGTGTCAAGCCTTGGACCGGTGTGTTCATGTTGTCAGGTAGCTTCAACACTGCCGCATCGGCATATATGCAGACCATTTTCCGTGTGCAGACACCGGCAACAATCAATGGACGCGTTAAGGAGGATTGTTATGTGTTTGACTTTGCTCCCGACCGCACTCTCAAAGTTCTTGCCGAAACCGCCAAGATTTCCCGAAAGGCAGGGAAACAAAGCGGTTCTGACCGTCAGCAACTCGCCGATTTCTTAAATTTCTGCCCGATTATTTCTATTGAGGGTAGCCAGATGAAAAAACTTGACGAAAACCATATGCTCCAGCAGCTCAAACGGGTTTACGTTGAGCGTGTGGTACAGAACGGATTTGAGGACGGCTACCTCTACAACGACGAGCTTATGAAACTCTCTGATGTTGACATTCAGGAGTTCGACGAGCTGAAAGGCATTATCGGTCAGACTAAGGCGATGTGTAAGAGCAACGACATTACCGTAAACGATCAGGGTCTTACCAACGAGGAATATGCCGAAAAGGAAAAACTCGAAAAGAAAAAGAAACGCGAACTTACGGAAGAAGAAAAGGCGCGCCTTGAAGAATTGAAGAAAAAGAAGAAAGTCAAGGAGGACGCAATTTCCATTCTTCGCGGCATCTCCATCCGTATGCCGTTGATGATTTACGGCGCAAAGGTCGAGAACGAAGACGAAGAACTGACTATAGACAATTTCACTCAACTTGTCGACCCGCAGTCGTGGGAAGAATTTATGCCGCGAGGCGTCACCAAACAACGCTTCAACGCTTTCAAAAAATACTACGACCCCGACATCTTCACCGCTGCCGCCAAACGCATACGCGCTATGGCTCGTGCCGCTGACCGTCTGAGCATTGAGGAACGCATTGAGCGTATTGCCGCCATCTTCGCCACGTTCCGTAACCCGGACAAGGAAACCGTACTGACTCCGTGGCGTGTCGTGAATATGCACATGAGCGACACACTCGGCGGTTACACATTCTACAATGATGATTTCACGGAAACAATTGAAGAACCACGCTTCGTCGACTGTGGCGATGTTACAGCCAAAGTTTTTACAGCCGATAGCCACCTACTTGAAATAAACTCTAAGTCAGGTCTATATCCGCTGTACCTCGCCTATAACATCTACCGTGCGCGTCTGCGTAATGAGATGCTCTCGCCGGAAACCCTCGAAGATCATCAGGCTATTTGGGACAAGGCCGTTGCAGAAAACATCTTTGTTATCTGCAAAACCCCGATGGCCAAATCCATTACTCGCCGCACACTCCTTGGCTTCCGCAAAGGTAAGACCAATATGTGGGCACCGGAAGACCTTATAAACAAAATCAAAAATCAGCCCGAACTTTTCATCAAAAAGGTGGGCGACTTAGTAGGAAAGAACGTGAAAATAAAAGCAATAGTCGGCAATCCGCCTTATCAAGTTATGGATGGCGGAACGGATCGTGGCGCCATACCCGTCTACCAATATTTTGTCGAGATGGCAAAAAAGGTTTCCCCATCATACATAAGTATGATTATGCCCGCTCGATGGTATGCGGGGGGACGTGGACTTGAGGACTTTAGAACCATGATGATGCAGGATGATCATCTCCGTGAATTGAATGACTATGAATTGAGCAAGACACTTTTCCCGACTGTTGATATTGCTGGTGGTCTTTGTACTTTCCTTTGGAACAAGGAAGAAATTGGCCCATGCAAGGTAACAAACTATGGCGCAATTAAGGACGTTACAGCTGTTCGTTACCTGAACCAGTTCAATGTCTTAATTCGATCAAATGCAGCTGTATCAATACTCAATAAAATCAGCCCCAAATCTGACAGGTATCTGAATGATTTAGTTCTTTCCATTAACCCATTTGGATTCAGAACTTATTTTAGAGGGAGTAATGTTGGCGAAATCTCCATACTTACGAGTCAAGGATGGTCAAAAGTTAAACGTGACGAAATTTCAAAAGGCACTGAATTTGTAGATGGCTATAAAATCATAGTAGGACGCTTTGTCCCCAGTAATGGAGAAATGAGTGTCAAACAGGGAGAAGGATATCGTGTCATAACAGAGCCTAAAATTCTCAAACCCGGTGAGATTAACACTGAAACGTACATTGACACCGCAGTTTTCTTCTCAGCAGATGAAGCAGACAACTACAAGAAATACCTGCATTCAAAGTTTGCACGTTATCTTCTTCGCCAAGGAGTTACATCTGTCAATGTGACGAAGGAATGCTTTGCTTTTGTGCCGATGCAGGACTTTACGGCAGGCAGTGACATTGACTGGAGCAAGAGCGTGGAAGAAATCGACGCGCAACTATACATCAAATACCATCTTTCCGATGAAGAAATTGCCTTCATCGAATCCATGATAAAACCAATGTAGTATTATGTCTAATTTTGATAAATTTAGTAGTGCTCTTTATGAATATATTCATAATCCTTTATCAATCGCTTTTGAGAAATTCCAAATGGAAATAGAAAATTTGGATTGTGAAGATTTTAGATTTTACTATTGGCGTGCGTATTATCTGAATAGAAAGAATGACATTTCACGTGCGATAAAATATATAAAGAAATCCATTGAGCTTGCTAATAATTTGAGCAATGAATGTGGCGTAGAAAATTCTCATATTATATTTGTGAAAAAAGGTGAATCTGCCCTCCCTATAAATCTATCCTCAATTAATAACCAATTAGCTAAATTGTATTTTTGCGCAGGAGAAATCTTTGCTAAGGCAGGAGACTATAACAGTTCATTGCAATATTACAAACTATTCCAGTATTACAACTCATTTATTGAGAAAAAATTTGATAATGGAACGAGATTCTTTTCGTTTCGTAAGTTTAATGAACACACATTATCGGATTTAATTAATAATGAGATTACTGTATGCCGTTCAACAGCGATGAATGATCCTGTAGATAGTTTAATCAATCTATGGATTAAAGATGATAATCTTAGAAATCAATGCAAAGACAAAAAACATATAGAGCCATTTACAAAATCATTCGATTATTTCCGCATCAGGTCATTTTGTTATGACAAAGAAAACGAAAATGAAACTGTCAATAATATTTTGATGTGGTCTCACTATGCCGATGAACACAGAGGATTTTGCATAAAATACAGACTTTCCGAACATTTTATAAAGCAAGAAGAAAATCCTGAACACGGGCATATGTATATAACTAAGATACATTATGCTAAGGATTGTGAAAAAATTAATATTCAAGTTCATCAGATTAATACAAAATTAGGATTTGCAACAAAGAGTAATGACTGGGAATATGAAAATGAAGCGCGCCTAATTGTATATGATCCGAATAATTCCCAAGATTATCTAGGTATAGGATTGGACAAAGATTCAACAATAGAAGCGATATTTTTTGGCTACCACTGTCCGGAATCTGCAATTACTACGATTAAAAACATATTTAAAAATATGTATAAAGACAAGCCCGTCAAATTCTATAAGATGAACGTTAACCATAAGGATGTCTACCATTTCACATACGATAATATATAGGAAGGGCTTATTGTACATACTATCAATTTTGCATAGATCTTTGCATAGATTATGGAAATGAATATTGACGATATAAAGGCTCTGATAGCAGCGGACGAGTCGCGGACTCTGGAGCTGAAGAAGACTACCGGCGAACTGAAAGACGGTATGCACTCGGCGTGTGCGTTTTTGAACACCGATGGCGGTTGGTTGATTTTCGGTGTTGCACCGACAGGATTGAAGATTCTTGGACAACAGGTTACCGAAACAACGAAACGTGAAATCGCACAGGCCGTTGCCGGATTAGAGCCCGCTGTTGATGTGAAGATTCATTATGTTGATGTGCCTGACCGTCCAGGGAATAAAGTGATTGCCATGCACTTTGACGGCTGGGTGTGGGGAGAACGCCCGCATACCTTCCACGGGTGCCCGTATTA
>ULXO01019234.1_pt1 | contig 24347 bp, 37 predicted proteins | sample 1961391 | NCBI WGS metagenome assembly ULXO01 (sample SAMEA4835841, study PRJEB28245) | human gut metagenome | biome: gut microbiome; material: fecal sample | place: Denmark | collected 2008 | reverse complement strand
TTATAGATGGTGATTGTATCGCTTCCATATAATCACCTCATTAAATATCAATTTTAAATTCTTCTTCTAATTGTTTTTTATTTTGTTCATCCATATATTCTCTGAACTCTTTCTCATTAAAGTCATCGCCTTCAAGTTCAGCGGCAACCTTCAAGTTTTGAATGCGTTGCTCAATCTCCTCGGCAATACCAGTTTCATTAACATATAGATAACGAACAAACTATTGCATATTCTTTTCTGTCTAATCAACTTCATCCCTAACTGCCTAATAAATTTTAGGTTTAAAGCCTGTCTTTTCAAGGTAAGCATAGACTTCACCAGAAGAATCAAATTCATCAGCATCTTTTACATCTTTAGGAGTAAAATTAGAAATTTTAGTTAAGTCATCATATGCTTTTAAAAATTTAGCAATGTCAGGATCGCCTGCTCTTACTTTTTCCTCAATTAAAAGAGAAATCATACATAACTTCATTGCTTGGTCTTCGTTTAATGCACCAACAACATTTTGGGAATTAAGCAATCCCTTGTGTAAGTTCTCTAAATATTCTAACTACTCATCATCATATTCACGGCCCCATTTAGCATGAAGTTTCTAAATCTTATCTTCTCTAATTTCTGGAATTGCGTTTTCAAGCTAGTTCTATTCCTAAAGCTACTCATATATTTTATTATATTGCCGCCAATTTAAATCACTATACTAAGAAGCTCTAAACATAGCCATATAGATACTTAAAGCATCCTTGCCGCGCTCTTTAACTTTGCACCACTCCCCCGGTATAAAAGGAATATCCGCCCACTAGCAAATCTAATCAACAATATTCCACTAATCATCTAAAGGCGCGGCCGCAATCATCTAATTTAAACAGTCGCGGCAAATAGGTAAGGTTCCTTCAAACATTGGAGAGTTAGTAGCAATAAAATTGGCAATAGTTTTTTCTTCCTTGCATTTACTACAAATTTTCTTTGCCATTTTTATCACTTTTATCAAAATCTCTATTATTTAAGCTAATATCCTTTGCCAATTTTAAAAGTTCTTTTCTAATCTTTCTATTTTTTGCGGTGAAAGCTTCAACAATATTAACAATGTATTCATTAAAATCTTCCTCTTCTTGGACTTGAAGTATTGCGGCAAAGCCAATTAAATCCGAAAGTTGAAAAGTAGTCAAATACTTAATTAGTTTTTCTTCCATTAGCTTTCTCCTCCTTTTTCTTTTCTCTAATCATTTTATCACATTTCTTACAGCGGCCAGTAAGTCCATCAATAGAACGTGCTTTTCTAACAAAGTTTCTTGGATCTCTTAACAATTCTTTCTAGCAAGAAGAACAAATTTTCCAAGCTTTATCATAGTCCTTACATAAAAACTCATCATAATTAAGTTCAGCGGCAGCGGCAATAAGTTCGCAGCATTTATTCCAAATAGTACTAACATAATTCTCTTGATGATATATTCCTAATGATTCTTGTAAGTGATTAGAAATAGTCTAATTAGAAAGCCGAAGTTTTTTATCTTCAACAATTAGTTTTTGCTGTTCACTCAAATTTGCTTTATCAATATAAAAATCAAGAGTCCAAAGTAGATTATTAATTAAAGAATCTGGAATTTTTTCAACAAATAGTTTTAAATCCCAATAATTAAGAACTAACTGATAAATATGGTCTACATTAGTAAAGTCTATATAATAATGTGGTTTTTTATCTGGAAGTGCGGCCGCAATTCTTCTATCCTATCTAGGATTCATAAAATCATAGTCATGCTCTCCATTCATCAAGCCGCGAGGATAAACACAATAATTTAAATGGTATTCTGAATCTGGAGTAAAATATTGTGCTTTATTTAAAGAATGGGGAATTGTTGGAAAAGCACTATCCATTAAGGGATATTGCTTTCTTTTCATCTCAATTAACTCATGCTTTAAAAAATAAATACCTTTTGGTGTTAAAGTTGGAGTAGAGTCTTCTTTATCCTTAGCACCAGTGTTCTAATCATAAATATTCTACAGATAATCAATTTCTTCCCATAATTCTTTCATGCCCTTAACATCTTTTACTTTATCTCTATTAATTTCCGGTTTAGTCTTTTTATAAATATATTTACCTTGAATTAACTGATTTTCATTAAAAGTTGGAGATTCCAATAAGGCCTCTAAAGAAACAGGTTGATTCTTTTTATAAGAAGAAAATTTAGTATCAACTTTAGATATCAAATCTTTATCAAATTGACTTCTATCATCTTCATCTTTACCATAGAGAATATAGTTAGAAATAGCTTCTAATTCTTTTTTTGATAGGCCTGTTAAATCTTGAGATTTAACATAATCGCAACGATCTTTTGAATAATATATGTCGAAATTAAGATTATATGGCAAATTTTCTCACCTCCTTTTGATATTAAGTATACGACAAATTCAGACAAAAGTCAAGAAGTTAAGTTTAAAAATTACTACCTTTTTAAAATTCACCTCTGAACATTTGTTGTCAGGCCCCCGTGTTCATATATTATCAATATATTTTTAATTTTTTCACCACCCCCCGTTAATATTTTCGTAATATTTTAATTTGTTAATAATTTATTCATATTTTTCACAATTTCGTAATATTTTAATCTGTTAATAATTTGTTCATATTTTACATAGTTTATTCATATTTACCAACTTGCCTAAAGTTTATGTTTATTCATACTTTTCATAGTTTATTCATACTTTACATGATTTGTTCATGTGGAAATTTTTAGTGATGATTCATAAATTGATAATACTTTATAACTGATTTTATAGTATTTAGTAACAACTTGATAACAGTAGCAACTTGCACAAAAAAGAAAAAAATTTTTGTGCAATTCGTAGAAAGTGCTAAAATAGTATTGACATTTACGGTATAATACAGTATAATATATATGTACTCAAACGAAGGAACTTGAAAAAAAGAAAATTGTAAAATTCATAAAATCTTAAAAAATGATTTACAAAAAACAGATTCTTTCAAGTTTCAAATATGGTATAATAAATAATGTCAAGAGGATACGAAAATTAAAAAAATGAATTGGCGTTCATATTTAATTTTCAAAAAATTCACTTGACAAGCCGCAAAAATATGCTATAATAATTATAGTAAAAAAAGAAAGGTCGTGTTTATTATGGCAAGACAAGCAAAACCCAATACGGAGCGTTTGAAGGCTATCGCCGCACGAAAGGCAGGCGTACCGCTGGAAATCTGGAACGACAGCGAGGAAAGATTCACGGAAAAACACAAGCAGTTTTCCACTTTCTATGCAGCAAATAACGCTGCACACGTGGAGGCTGTCGGTTTTCATAACCTCGAAACTAAAGAAGTCGAAGCGTGGATTATTCCTCACGTAGTTTTTCCGTGGGGCTGTCGTATCACTACCGCAAGCCGGAAAAAGTCGAGGGACTGCGAAAAGCCTGAAGAGCGTTGGACTATTCTGCAATTTGCACCCACGAAGGGCTTCTGCGAATGGCTGAACAAATGCGGTCATTTATTTGGCTGCAAAAAGCTGTTTACTATTAGCTGTGAACAGTTTGAAAGTGACTGGAGAAATTGGGCGGGTGAACAGACAGAAGAAGAAGATGAAGAAAACAATAAGCTGAACAGAGGGCACTATTTTGAAAAGCTGGTTGCAGACTTTTTCGGAGATTGCTATGTATTGAACAATACGCCTTACTATTTAGCTGGAGATGTAACCACCAAAAAAGGCATTGAAATTCAATGTAAATTCACGGGTGCTACTGTTATTAGTGAGAAACAGATAAACAAATAAGCTGGAAGAAGTTGTGTGCTATCAGTCATGAATCGGGCGATAATTTGAAAAAGGGTGTGCTTTATATGTATTTTACATTCAAAAAGGTTAATGATAACCTTGTAACAATTGACGCGAGAACAGACAACGGAGAAGTGAAAGCAAAATCTTTCACAAATCCCACTAGACCTGTAGACCTCGGAACTTTTGCCCTGTTCGCTCTGAATTTGGGTGAGGCAATGGACGCTGACCTCGTAGAACCGGAACAGCTCGCTTTCTGCTATGAACAGAGCTATGAAAACGTTATAAGTGTTCTTACAAATGCAGAATATTTCATCGTTCGTGCTGGACGGTTTGAACCGTATGAAGAAGAAATGTCAGCTAGAAAGATCGCTTTACTGGAAGATAACAATGCGGTTGAATTGAATAAGGAAAATTATAAAAACTTTTTCAAAAAAGAAATTGAAGATGCTTTGCACGGCAGAAATGAGAAAGTATATACTATTTGGAAATGTGAAGATTCTATTTATATTTCAATACTGTAATATTAAGTTGACTGGCGGTAGATTTGTTTCTGCCGCTGTTTTTATTAACATCTTATTCACAATTGGAGCCGCCGAAAATATGAATAAACTATTTCTTTTTTTGATTCTAATAATATTTTAGCATAAGTTATAAATAAAATCAATTTTTATTCATAATTCATACTGGAGAAAATGTTAATATTTTATGAATAAATTTAATAAAAGAAAATGGCAGTATTTTCCTACTGCCAAAATTTTATGAATAATATTTTTCATAATTTCTACAAAATTCTTTTCCTTTATTTCTTGTTTTCCGCCTGCTCTGCTTTTTATCATTTCTTAATTGACCTAATCTAGCATGACTGCAATAATATTTTCTAGCAAATTTATCTTCTGGATAATCTCTTTTATATAAATTATTTTTCATATTGTTTCATCTCCTTTCTACTATTATAGTATATCATAATTATAGTATATTGTCAAGTATTTTCTTTTTTAATAAATTCAATATTTCTATTTATTAATTTGTTATTCACAATTGGGGCCGCCGCGAAATACGAATAAGACGTTAATAAGTTTCTATATTTAATTATGAATAAACAATAAAAAATATTTCTTTTAAAAAGATAAATGTTAATATTCTATCCATTGACTTTTATCTATAAAAAGAGTATAATATAATAGAAGGGTTGAGAGAGTAAAGAAAAATATGAATTAAAAATAAAACTTGTTCATAAAAAGTTTACTTGACAAATTCTTAAATCTATGGTATAATATAAGTACAGTAAAGGAAAGGAATTGATACAATGAAAAAGAAAATTTGTGATTATGTTATTAAAAAGTATGGATTTGAGAATTGGAGAACAATTTTCATTTACAAAATCTTTACAAAATAAGCTATGAAAGGAATTGATTAAAATGAGAAAAAATGTTACTGAAAGAGTTTTTAAGTGTCCAGTTTGTGAAAGTGTTACTATTGCTTATAAAAAAAGTAGTAGGAGAACTGCCGCGAATCATGTAAAAACTATGTGGTGCTATAAATGTAAAAAAGTTGAAGATTTTACACAAGTAAAATATTATTAAAATATAGAAAGGTTGTTAATTATGATTAAATATATTATTACAAAGGCATCTGACTCAAATTATGAAGAAATTAAGACTATTTCTTCAACTGATTTTTACAAAATGATTAAGAATTTACAAAATAAATACGACTGTGCACTAATTGTTGATTTTAATACATTTTATGACGAAGTTGATGTAGAAATTACGATTTATGACTATTATGTTGAATAAATTGTTAAGAGGAGATTAAGTTCTCCTCTTTTGTTATTCAATTAGTTAAAAATTTTAAGTTGTTAATATCTTATTCACAAATCGTGCCGTTGTGAATTATGAATAAGGTATTAATAAGTTTTAAGATAAAGTTATTAACTTCTTATTCATAGCTATTGCCGGAGAAATATGAATATTTCATGAAAAATATTTCTTCTAAAAAGTTGAATGTTAATAAAATATCTATGGACTTTTTAGCGGCAATCTGGTATAATATATTTGTAAGGTTGAGAGAGTTAAGGAAACAAAAAGAATTATTCATAAAATGTTTACTTGACAAATCAACAAAAATATGTTATAATAATAACAGAGATAAGGAAAGGGCGGTTGTTAAATATGATGACACCAGATGAAATTATTAGAATACTCTCCGACACTTCTTTTGAAGAGCGACTGAAAAAAGAAATGGCAGAAATCAAGAGAATGAAGAAGGAGTTTGCAGAACTGAGGGAAGAAATTCAAGAGCAGCTGGATAAGCTTGAAAAGTAGTTCATAAAAGATTTACAAAAAATCTATTGACTTTTCAGTTCAAAAATGTTATAATAATAATAGAAAATTGATAAGAGCCGCACTTGTAAAAACGGAGAAAGAAGTTTATTATGAAAAAGTTTGAACACATCGCAATTATGAGTGGTATCTATATTCTGTTTTTCTCAATTTATATTTACGCATCTTATCTTATTTTAATTCTTTTGAATTTGATAGTATCAAAAATTTTTGATATTCCTTTTAATGATACTAGCACTATTATTGTAAGTGTTGTTATTACACTGTTTTGTATTCTCCATAAAAAGACTAATGCGGCAGTGAAAAGAATGACTAAAACTTTTGAATATTAAGTAAAATTTTAGTGGCAGATTCTTAACGAGTCTGTCACATTTTATTAATTTTTTATTCATAATTCAAGCCGTCGCAAATTATGAATAAACTATTAACGAAATATTTTTCAAAGTTCATAAAATATTTATAGAAATTTCATTGACATTTTCGGTGAACTATGGTATAATAAATACATAAGATAAAGAGAGATGAGAAACTCTTAAAAACATAGAAAGAGGTTTGATATTATGAAAATTTTTAACTGTGAAGAATTGAGTAATCTGGTAAAAAAGGTAGTAGATGAAAAACTGATTGACGAGTGTGCAGAAACATTTGCCGAAAAAGCTAGTGGTACCTTCCACTTTTTAAGCTATGATGAAATAATTGAGGTATGTGCCGTGTTAGGCGTGTATACTGATATTTGCAACATTAATGTATATAAAAAATGTAATACTCTTTACGGTTTTATGCTTTCCGCTTATGACAAAGAGGACTTCTTAGCAATTGCAGGAGAAGTATTTTCTATAGAAGAATACGATCCTACAGATTATACTTTTAAAATTATCTTTGAAAATGAACGTGATGAAGATTGCGACTGGTATCCAATTTTTCTAGCAAGAGAATACTGGGAATTTTGTGATAACTTTATAAATGAAAATAAAAATGAAAGTGAGGAAAATATGAATAACAAAACTACAGAAACAAAAAAAGAAACTTTGTCAATTCAAGATATTTATAAAATTATTACGGATTCAGAAGGTTTTGAAAAAATTATTGAAGGTATGGAAGATATTGGCTTTACTGATGAAACAATTTATGAAGTAATTTTGAATTTAGTTAAAAGACTTAACTAAATAATAATCGTGTCTGGAATTTAATATTCCAGACATTTTTGTTAATATCTTATTCACAATTAGTGCCGTCGCGAAATGTAAATAAGGTATTAACTTGGATGCTTATTTTTATTTATATTATTTTATGTATTTTATATTTCTCTACTAAATTTATTCCGCCTTTTGGAAAGGAATTTCCGTTTCCTCCTGCAATTTTGTTCCTATGTGTCGGAAAAATTACGAACCCTGATGAACCTTTCCGTCCGGAAAAAATTTTCAGGGACATTGAAAAAATGTATTAAAATATTTGAAAAATTTTTCCAATAAAACACATAAAGTATAACAGAGAGAAAAAATTTTCTTAAAACTTGGAAAATTTTCTCCATTTGTTAAGAAAATAAGGAGGTGACTTAATGATTAATTATCCAAATCAAAAACTATTTATTATAAATAAAAAAATTGAAGAAGGTGATATTTTTATTATGTTAAAATGGAATGATTTTTGTATGGCGGCAGAGGAACTTTCTCCCTCTGCATTAAAATTATATATGTATTTAGCAAAAAATAAAGATGGATATGAATTTTATTTTAGTTCAAAAGATTTTTGTCAAACTTTTAATATTGTAGATAGAACATATAGAAATGCAAAAGAAGAACTAATTAGAAAAGGATATTTAAAAGAGGGTAATAATAACAAAGTACATTTTAGTGCTGATGCCGCTTTTAAAGAAACAAAAGAAAAATTAAAAGAAGAATTAAAAAAATTAGCAAATATATTAAAAAGAGAAAATATTGAACTTTATAAAAAATTATGTGATGAAACCGTTGCGGCTAAGTTAAAAGAAATTGAGAATGATGATATTTATAAGTTTAAAATTAAAAATTTAATAAATTTTGCAAAAGATTTAATCGAACAACTAACTGATGAAGAATTTGATAATTTTTGTTAATATTTTGTTCACAATTAGTGCCGCCCTAATTTATGAATAAAGTATTAACAAGAAATTTCTACCTGCTCCTTAAAAGTTCATAAAATATACATTGACATTCACCGCAAAAAGTAGTATAATAAATACATAAGGTAAAGGAAAGGCGGCGAGGGAATGAAAGCAAAAATTTATTCCTTAATTGTTGAATTGAATTGTTATTTTTTGGTGTTGGCGGCAATTTTTACAGTTATTGGTAGTAATTGGGGTTCAAGGGTATTTGTTTATACTTCGTTAATAGGATTGATTGATTCTATTAAGAATAAGACAAAAAGTGGAATAATTATTAATAGCACATTTTTGGCAATGAATACGTATTTTGTTCTTAAAATTTTTACAAATTTTTAATTGACTTTTCTAATGAGATATGGTATAATAGTTATAGTAAAAGAAAGGCGGTAATTATAATGACTATTAAGGAATTGTATGAATGGGCGAAGGAAAATAAAAGCGAAAATCTTCCAGTTTCTGCTAGATATTGGGATATATTCAACGATGGATATAGTATTGATAAAATTCATTTATCAAATTTAGAAACAGATAATACCGAAGTAATTATTTATATAAACTAATGAAAGGTGGTAGTTATAAAATTCACATATTGTTTACAAAATATACATTGACATTTCTCGTGAAAAGTAGTATAATAATATTGTAAGATAAAGAGAGATGATAAACTCTTAAAAACATAGAAAGAGGTTAATATGAAATACTTTTATGAAATTTATGATACTTGTGGGGATGATATGTGCGTAAAGCATTTTCAGAATACGGAATCCGTTGAGGATTTTGTGAGAAATAAAGTTAACGAACTTCAAGCAAATGTAGAGGAATATATGAAGGATTTTGAAATTTTCCGTAACAACGAAACAAGTCTGGACGGCGTTACTTTTACATTTCTTGGATATGTTGTTGAAAGAATTTGGTTTGACGATTAAGTAATTATTAAGAGAGTGTTACAGAAATGTAACACTTTTTTTATTAACATTTTATTCACAATTGTCGCCGGCAAATTATTAAAAAATTATGTCTTTCGCCGCCAATAGAATTAATTAATATTTTATTCATAAATTACGGCGGGGCGAATTATGAATAAACCATTAACGAAATATTTTCTAAAATTCATACAGTGTTTACATAAAGTTCATTGACATTTACCGCTAAATATGATATAATATAAGTACAGTAAAGGAAAGGAGAAAGCAAAAATGAAAAAAATTTATAATGCTTTCGTTGGTTTGTCTGTTATCTTTTTTATTTGGTTTCTGATTTCGTTTATTAATTTTAATACTGCAAACGATCCATTTTCCAGAAACTACCAAAATCCTGCGGCTTGGAATTTGATTTCAATTATAACAGAAAGTTCACAGAATATTTATTGACAATTAGCCGGAAATATGGTATAATAAGTATATAAGATAAAGAAAAATCATAATAGAAAGAGGTTTGATATTATGAATTGTGCAGAGATTTTAAAGAACGCACTGACGCATACCACTTTGGAAAATCTTTTTAAGGAATTTTTAAATACTGTTTATCTCTATTCTAGTTTTGACTGTATTTCTAAAGAGCAATTTCATGAAGTTGCAGAAGTACTTAATGAAGAAGAAAGTGGATTTTATTCAGTTGAAGAAAACGACAAAACAACTACAATTCTCACAAAATTTAACAAATACTTGTACTCAAATGAGAAAATGAGAAGAATTCAAAATTATACCTATGAAATAGAAAACTGTAACGATGAAGATTCTCAAATTTTAATTATTTCAGAAGATAATATTTTTAAGGCTTGGTTTCTCCCTATTTTCTTTAAAGAATTTTATGTTTTTTGTGAAGGAATTAATAATACTATAAAAAAAGAAAATAAAAATAAAGAAAATATAAATAACAAAATTACAGAGATAAAAGAGGAAACCTTTTCACTTGAAAATATTTATAATATAGCAGAACATTCTGATAAAATTATTCACATTTGTGATGAATTGAAAGATATTGGATTCAATAATGAAGAAATTTTTGAAATTATTACAAACATAATTAAAAAAATTGGTTAAATAATTGTGTCTGGAATATTAAATTCCAGACATTTTTATTAACATCTTATTCATAATAACCGCCGACACAATTTATGAATAAAATATTAAATTTAATTTTATATTCATATTTAACACTAGAATATCGTTCATAAAATAAATACATTTTATTTACAAAAACTTAATTGACTTCCTGCTCTAGTTATGATATAATATATACATAAGATAAAGAAAGGCGGTACTACCGTATGAGTAAAAAATGTTGGTTTGATTTGGACGGCACACTTTACAACCTCTATAATATTCCGGATTGGTTAGACTATCTGGAAAACGAAAAAGAAGGAATCTTTACTAAAGGTGAACTCATGGTAAATGAAGAGGATTTCATTGGCGAAACTATGCGGTGCATAGCTAACGGTTGGGAGTTTGGCGTTATCACTTGGCTTCCTATGAGTGCAAGCCCAGAATATGAAGAACAGTGCAGAAAGGAAAAAATGGAATGGATTAAGAAATATTTACCTTTTGTTAAGGAAATAAATATTGTTCCTTATGGAGTATCAAAGCAAAACTGCATTCAGAAAAAAGCAAAAACTATGGTTTTGATTGATGATAATATAGAAGTTTGCAAGGCATGGGATACTTCCAAAATGAGGAAATCTATCAATGTTAATGAACATTTTGACGTTATAGCAGCATTACAGAGTTTAGACTAAAATTTTAATAAAAAAATAGCGGATTTGTTAATGAATCCGCTTTTTCGTTTACTTTTTATTCACAATTCAAGCCGTCGCAAAATGTGAATAAAATATTAAGAAATTATTTTCTAAAATTCATATGATGTTTACAAAAAAGTCATTGACATTCTTGGTGAAATGGTGTATAATATATACATAAGATAAAGAGAAAGGAATTGATTTAATGAAAAAAAAGAAAATTTGTTGTTGTTGATTTAGAAGAAAAGAAAAAGACTTCACTTAATGAAAAATCAGAGAAAATTCAAAATTGCCTTATGAATTTTTTAATAAATTCACTTCTTGTAATGACGGTTTGTGGTCTGTTGTTTTTATTTGTTGTCTGCGGCATTCTTGCGGTAAGAATTATTTGGAAAATGATTGTAATTCTTTTTTAAAAATTCATAAATTATTTATAGAATGTCTATTGACATTTGCCGCGAAAAGTAGTATAATATTATTGTAAGATAAAGAGAGATGATAAACTCTTAAAAACATAGAAAGAGGTTTGATTATGTTTGAAATTACAGAGTTGGCAAAGAAATTTTCAGATGATTTTAATAATAACAGAGGTATGCTAATAGAAGCAGCCAATAGCTTTATTTTTAATGTTCCCGAAGTAACAGGTTTAGACGAAGAAACAATTGAAGAAGTTGGAAAAATTATTGGTTATGAATCTAGCATGGACGACTGCTGGTATATTTTTGGAATAATGTATAATCTTAAATATGTTATCAATTTTTTAAATAATCGAGATTATTATTACATTGCTGATACCGATATAAGCGAATTAAGCGTTTGTTTGAAGTATAATCAAGAGGAAGATGGTCAATGGATTCCAATTATTTTTATTAGAGAATTTTGGGATTTTTATTCTGTTTACACAGCAGGAAATAGAAAAAAACTAAAAAAGAAATAAAAGAAGAAACAAATAATGGACAGAATACTTCAACAAATATATGTAATATTCTCGACAATGCAACAGAATTGCAACATATTCGTTCCAGTTTGGAAAATTTGAATCTCCATTATAATGAAATTTGTGAAATTCTTGAAGCAATAGTTAAAAAACTTTATTAAGTAATAATCGTGTCTGGAATCTAATATTCCAGACATTTTTGTTAATTTTTTTATTCACAATTAGTGCCGCCGCGAATTATGAATAAGGTGTTAATAAATTCATTTTTTAACTTAATTAAAATATTTCTATTCTATTAACAGATTGGCGGCAATAGGTAAGGCAATAATTTCCAGTTGTTCACAAAAACTTATTTTCTCATTAAAGAAAAATCTATTGCTATTTTCTCTAGGATATGCTATAATATAAGTACAGTAAAGGAAAGGAGCGAATGAAAAAAAGAAAAATTCAAATCTGTTCACAAAAAGTTTACTTGACAAAATCTCAAATCTATGGTATAATAGATATAGAGAAAAGGAAAGAACAAACAAACAAACAAAGAATGTTGTGAATCTAGTTCATAAATTCTTAAAAAAGGATTTACAAAAAATCCATTGACAAATTGCTTACAATATGATATAATATATATGTAAGGTAAAGAAAACAAAACATTGAGAGCCGTACTCGTAAAAACGGAGAAAGAGGTTTATTATGGCTAACAAGACTTACACAACTATCAAGAACGAAATCCGTACCGCTGCTGTTGAAACTCTGAGCAATGCACTGACCGCTGCCTATGGCGAAGCTGCAATCACTGGCAAGGTAGGTGCAAGTGAAATCTGCGTTTGCGTTGGCATTGATGACGAAACAGGAGCAAAGCAGTATGTAACTTTTGCCCCGACTGTTAAGGACTTCCGGACTTACAAAGCAACGAAGAAAACCTTCACGGCGTATGACGGCGAAAAGGCGGTACAAGCATTTTCTGACAAGATCGCAGAACAGGCAGAAAAGAAGGCAGAAATCGCACGGAAAAAGGCAGAAAAGATTGCAAAGGATAACGAAATGCGGGCAAAGCGTAAGGCGGAGAAGGAAGCCGCCAAGAATGCAGACTAATTCATAGATTAGTCACATAAAAGAAAAGGATTGGATAGATGTGTCCAATCCTTTTCGTTTTTTCTTTTTGATTAAAAGTTTTAACTTGTTAATATTTTATTCATAATTGCCGCCGTCCCAATTTATGAATAAGATGTTAAAGAAATATTTTTTAAGATTAAAAGAAAGTTCATAGAATATCTATTGATTTTCATTCTAAAATATAGTATAATATAGTTACAAGGTTGAGAGATACCAGAAAGGAAAATGAATTAATATGAAAAAGTTAAAAGAAATCCTCATTAAATTTTTTTTAGGTATAGTACCACTATTTTTTATTATGGTAACTATTTTAGTATTTGCACTGTACTATACATATGAGAAATCTGAACAAACAATGTATAATAATGGTATTCATGAAGAAGATGACGGAAAATGGGGATTAGTTTCAGTTTATAAGGGCGGAAATTGTTATTATGCTTGTGATAAATGCGGGAAAGTTATTCACACTTATAACACAAATAATTAACAAAATATCTATTGATAAGTTCTCTTAATTGTGGTATAATATAAGTGTAGTAAAGGAAAGAGAGGTCATTAAAAATGACAGTATTAAAAATTAGTATTTTGATTGCCGGAATCTGTTCTATTCTTCTTTTTGGTTTAATATTCTTTTGTAGATTTGCTCCAAAAAAGAAAGCAAAAATTTTTAAACTAGTAGGTAAGGGTGATTATTCTAAAGGTTTAAATATCTTTGGTATTTTAATAAAATATATTGTAATAATTGGTACAATTGCATTGGCTTTATGTGTTTTGTATGTTTTTGGAATAGGACTTTTAACAATTTTGTAATTTGAAAAAACTAATAAATAATTTATTAAAGAGTATTGTATTTATTACAATACTCTTTTTATTAACATCTTATTCATAAATCATGCCGCTGCAAATTATGAATAAAATATTAACAAATTTTCATACTTAAATATTTTCATTCTATTAACGAACCGGCGGCAATAGATAAACCAATAAATTCCATTTACTTCAAAAAGAATTATAGTAAAGTTCATAAAAAATTCATTGACAAACTTTCTGAAATGTGATATAATATAAGTACAGTAAAGGAAAGGAAGGTGCAATAAATGAAAAATTGCAACTACAAGAAAAATGATATGGGTAAGTATGTAGAAGATATTTACAACAGAAAGACTTTGAAAAAAGTTCAAAAGAAAAAGAATCGTGCCGCTAACAAAAATTGGAAAATGTTCACAGAAAATTAACTTGACATTTTCCCTAAAGTGCGATATAATATAAATATAGAAAGAAGGTTGAACTTTATGAAAAATTCAAGAAAAAAGAAGGCATTGGTAAATGCAATTGTAGGAACGGCAATTTTTTTAATGGGTGTATTTTGTCTGATTATGGCGATAATTTTAGATAATATATATCTTGCCTTTGGTAGTGCTTTTCTTATTGGTTTAGAAATAATTCATTTTGAAATTGCAGATACATTATTATATAAATATGTAATTTATTTAAATGATAATAAAGAAAGTTAATAAAAAATTAACTTGACAAATCACATAAAATGTGATATAATAATATTGTAAGGAAAAAAGATTGACAGGTGAGAAAGTCGGTAAAACACAGAAAGAGGCAAGTTATGGCATATTACACTGATTTGATGGAAATGAAGAACGATACCGCAAGAAAGAATGCAATCCGCGAACGCATCGCGACAGTTATTGAAAAGGCAATGATTGAGGAATTCGGGGCGGAAAATGTACGCCGCATGAAAAATACTATTGCCGCCGCCGTTGGTGAGGTTACAAACAAGGCAGGAACAACAATGGACGCATGCGTTGAGATTGCCCCGAAATGTTGTTCTTGGGATTATGTGGTAAAAAAGAATGGAGATGAAATTGAAGAGTATAATCTTGATGCGGCATATGAAGAATATAACGAAAATCTTACGATTAAGCAAAGAGAACGTGAACAGCGTAAGGCGGAACGTGAGGCTAAAAAGAAAGAAAAGTAAGATTAAATATTAAGAAAGGATTAAGGCAATGGGAAGAAATTTCCATTGTTTTATTTTTTCTTTTTAATTAAAAATTTTAAGTTGTTCATATTTTATTCACAATTACCGCCGGAATAAATTATGAATAAGATATTAACAAATATTTTTTTAATTTCATAAAGTATTTACAAAACATTCATTGACAAATTTCTTAGAATGTGATATAATATAAATATAGTAAAGGAAAGGTGATTGAGTATGAGCAAAAAGAAAAAGAATACTATAATAGAAAAAGAAATGGTATTAAATCATGTTCATGAATATGGTGAAGGTTTTCCAGTTAGTATTGAAAAATATAATGGAAAAATGTGCGTTGTCGCATCTAATGAAGGTGGTTATAATTCAGTGGCAATTGACGCAAAAGAACTTTATTATGCACTAAAGGACTATTATGAATTTGATTCATAAAGTTTTAACAAAAAGTTTAAGAAAAATCAATTGACATTCTTGAAAAAATGGTGTATAATAATATTGTAAGATAAAGAGAAGAGAGCCGAACTCATAAAACGGAGAAAAGAGGTTTACTATGAAATTTGTTAATAGTTTTAAGATATGGGCGTTGAATGAATGTTCTGATTTTGAGAGTAAAAGAAAAGCGGCTTATATTAAAAGTGGTATGGGCGGTATAGATGGACGTTATCATTGGCATTCTTATGGAAATAAAATTATTATTCTTGATATGGAAACAGGGAAAAACAGGTACAGCACGGTGTAAAGAAGATGACGAATTTTCTTCTATTATTGGTGTTGGCGTTGCATGGGCAAGATTAAAAGGTGAAGAAATTCCAATGGAATATAAAACAGTAAGGCTTAAAACTTTAAAAACAGGGGATAAGTTTATTATTGCCAATAATAAAGACTTTAAAGAAACTTATACTTTTGTTGGAAGATATAATTTTGAATCTATTGATAAATGCTTTTGTGCAACTGGTGAAAAGTTGGAAAAACTTGCCGCTTTTTATTCTGACACTGTAGTTATCAAACTTTAAGAAAATATTAAGGAGTATTGTATTTATTACAATGCTCTTTTTTATTAACATCTTATTCATAATTTAAGCCGCCGCAAAATATGAATAAAATATTAATAAGTTTCTATTTGCCGCGGTCTTTTATTCATAATCTACGCTGAGAAATATGAACGTTCTATTAACAAATTAGTGGCGAATGTCAAGGTAATAACTTCCATCTTGTTCATAAATCAAATACAATTAATTTATAGAAAATCTATTGCTATCTAGCCGGCAATATGCTATAATATATATACAGTCAAGGGAACAGAGAAAAGAACGAAAAGAAAAAATCATTCACAAAATGTTTACTTGACAAATCACTGAAAATGTGATATAATATTATTAGAGGGTAAGAGAAAAATAGAAAATTAACACTCTTACCAGAAAGGAAAATTATTATGAAAAAGTTTGTTGTATTGGACGTTGAAGGAGCTTCTATTTGCCGCCCTTATAATGTAGGTTATGTGGTAACGGATAAGCATGGTAATATTTACCACTCCAGAAGCGTGGCAATTCACCCTTGTGTTATGGAAAATCTTCAGCGAAAGGCTCTTGTTGGCTGCGAAGAAATGACACATAAAAACATTTCTGAAGTAGAATCCGATTGCATGCGAAAGTATGAACATTTCTTTTCTATTGAAGAATTTCGTAAAGTATTTATGAACGATATGGAAAAATTTGGTATTAAAATAATTTGGGCGTACAATTGCACTTTTGACAAAGGAGCAATGAAAAGACTGTTTCTGGATTGTGACGAAAATTTTACAGAAAAATTCGAATGGCTTGACATTATGACAGCAATTCTCTTTACGAAATTGTTAACAAAAAAGTATGTTAAATTCTGCCGGAAAAATGGTTTTGTGACAGAAAAAGGCAACATTCAGACTAAAGCAGAAGTTGTGTATAAATATTTAACAGGAAATGTAGAATTTGTTGAAGAGCATACGGGTCTTGCTGATGTCATGATTGAAAAGGAAATTCTTGTCAATGCGTACAAAACTAGAAAAAAGATTCGCGGCGAAGTAGTCGTACCGTGGAAAAGATTGCGTGATTTTTGCGAAGAAAATAGTATTTAATTTGTTCATAAAGAATTGAATAAAGTGTGAATGGACTGATAGAATTTTCTGTCAGTCTTTTCATTGTTTCTTAATAATTAAATCTTTTGATTTGTTCATTCCTTATTCACATTCGCCGCAATAGATTAACTTGTTAATATTTTATTCACAATTGCCGCCGTCTTAAATTATGAATAAGATGTTAATAAGTTTCCGGAGCGAACTATGAATAAAAGATGAATAAGTTTTTTGCTTGACTTTGTTCACAAAATATTTACTTGACATTTTCGCTGAAGTGTGGTATAATATAATTACAGTAAAGGAAAGGAGAACGAAAAGAAATGTATAAAGTTTATTGCCATTCGTTAAATTATTCAAAAATAGTTGCAAGTAAAGCAGAAGCCGTGGAAACATTCAAACAATATTATCTTGAAATGCTGGAATTTGTTCAACATTCCAAAGAATGGAAAGTAAAGGATATTGCAGAATTTGTTGTAAATGCAATGTATTTTGTAAATGATTTTATGAACGAAAAAATTAACGAATTCCATTTAAATCCGGTGGGAATGGGTATCTGCCCGTTCACAAAATCTTAATAAAAAGTTTAAGAAAAATCAATTGACATTCGCGACTAAATGTGGTATAATAAATATAGAAAGTGAGGTTGGTAATATTGATTAAGTACACAAAAAACGGCGTTTCTACTATGGTGACTAAAGAAGAAATGAAAAAAATTCTTTTGCGGTGCTGTAAGATTCGCAAAGCGGAAAAGCGTCAAGCCTTTATGGATAAGATTACTAAAAATTGGTAACTAGTTCATAAAAAGTTTACTTGACAAATTCCAAAAAGTATGGTATAATAAATATAGAAAGTGAGGGGGAAAGAAAAATGACATGGACGTAGTTCATAAAGTCTTAACAAAAAATTTAAGAAAAATCAATTGACATTCACCCGAAAATATGGTATAATAAATACATAAGATAGAGAACCGGAACTCATTAAAAACCGGAGAAAGAGAGTATATTATGATGACTTTTAAGAATGATTCTATGGTAAAGAACCAGAACGAAGCACGCGTTGCATTCTCTGAGATGCTCCATGAATTTCTCGTTGAAAAGTTCGGTGAAGAAAATGTTACGTTGGTAGGTACTAACGAATACGCTTTCGTTTTCGGTACTGTTGAAAATAAGCACGGTACTTTTGATATGGTGCTTGATGTCAAGCCGACAGCAAAGAACTATGAGGACACCACGCGGAGCAAAAAGGTTGTTGAAGCATTCGACAGAGTGACCGCCGGCGAACTGTACGCAATGGAAGTTAAGGAAAAAGAGGAAAAAAGAGCCGCTGAAAAGGCGAAGCGTGAGGCGGCAAAGAAAAAGGAAAAGTAAAATTTATTAAATAGATATGAAAGAAGTGGTAAGGATTTCCTTACCACTTTTTGGTTTTTCTTTTTAGTTAAAAAATTTTAAGTTGTTCATTTTTTATTCACAATTGCCGCCGGAACAAATTATGAATATAATATTAAAAAACGTTTATGTTAAAATCAATAATTCTTTTTTGAGCGTTTAAGAAATCTTTCATTTCTTCTTCGCCGCTCAAAAGTTGTGAATAAGTTTTCATTTTTTTATTGTAGCTATCATTAAAATAAGTTAAAACAAAGTACCTCATAACTCTTCCATCATATATAGTTTCTTTTACATCAAAATTAATAATTTCTAATCCCTACAATAGTAATAAATAGTCAAAAATTCTAATTCTATTTTCTGCCTTATCACTCAAATTCAAATCTTTTAACAAATTAGTAATATAAAAACTTTTATTCTTTTCTACTGCATACCAATATCTCTTCAAATCAAACAATAGTTCAATAATCTTTTCATGCATTGTTCCTTTTTTACTATATTGATTTTTATATAATGCCAATTCTGTAAAGAAATTGGCAGTTTTTGCATCAATAAAATCTTCAATATTAAATGGTGGAAAAATCCAAACAGGAACATATTTTTTCTTTTCTTTACTCCATCCTTGTGATTCTTTTATTAAGCCAATCTTAAATAATGTTTCTAATTTTTTATTTAATGTAGGGCGAGATATTCCTAAATCTTTGGCAACTTGTGTTTTTGTAAAAGTATCACAATATAAATATCTATGCTTTTCCTTATAGTCTTCAATTACTTCTCCAGTTTCTTCATCAATAAATAAAATTTTTTCATTGTTCTTTTTGCTTGCGGTCAAAAAATATACATAAACTATATCAGAAAAACTTCTTAATTTTTCTGTTGAATTTTCATTATTCATTCTTTCCACCTTCTTATTTATTTTATCATAGTCCATCGAAATTTTAAAATTTCTATTATTTTCTATCATTTATTTCACCTTTTCTTATAATATTTGTGAGATTTCTCACAATAAATAAGTAAAATGTAAAGAAAAATATTATAATAAATTCAATTTTTTTCCAATGTCGAGAAAAAATGTAAAAATTTGTAGGATCTTTTTCGCCTCGTGTAAAAATTCGTAGGATCTTTTTAGGCGAAAATGTAAAAATTCGTAGGATCTTTTAAAATATGTGTAAAAATTCGTAGGATATACTTATCTATTATTATCTATTATAGAAAAAAGATTTTTATAAAATTTCTCATTTCACATTAAGAGATAATAAAATAAAACAATTTAATTTTATTCACAATTGCCGCCGGAATAAATTATGAATAAACTTTTAATAAACAATGATGCCGCCGCAATAAAATGTTTACAAAAAAGTCATTGACAAATTTTCTTGGTTATGGTATAATATAAGTACAATAAAGGAAAGGAGTTAATAAAGTGAATAAATATAAAAAAGTTATTGGCTTTTTATCTCAGTTAGATAGAACGCATTGGAGAAGAGTTTTGCAATATTAATTATCACGATTTTTTACACTTTATGGGATATGATAATATAGTAAAGGTTTTCTTATATTTAAAAAGGTATTTTCCTAATGGTGCTATTTATAATTTTAAAAGAAAAGGCGAAGAATATTATTCAATTTTTGGAAAAATTTATTGTGAAACAAATTTGAAAAAATGGTATACAGAAACAACAGATATTTTTATTAATAATCATTTCGAGTGGAAAACTTTTTCAGTTTTAACTTGTACCGATGATTGTCTTTATTGTCACAAAAATAGAATACGTCGAGAAGGTTGCCCGCATAGAAGCGTTTTTCTTATTGAGGAATTTTATGATTTTGTTTTGACTATTATTGAAAAGGGGTTAAATAATAATGAATAAGTATGAAGAAGTTATTAAGGCATTATCACAAGTAGACCGTGAAACATTGGAAAGACTTGGAACAGGATTTCTTAATATTTATGATTACGGATATTTTTTAAAGTATGAGGATTCAAAAGAGATTCTTCATAATTTTATAAAATATTTTCCGCATACAGATGTTAGAGTCGTAAAGGCTACGGTAAATGATAGTACATTCTTAATTTTTGGAGATATAATTGAAACAAGCCATTTAAAAGAAGAGCAATATTGTCTTGTTAGATGGAATAAAAATGCAGACAATTTTGATAAAAAAAGTCTTTCTATTCTTAATATTGCAAAATGTGATTATTGCTGCCGCGAAGAATGTAATGATTGTTGTTATGAAAATATTTTCTTTATTGACGAATTTTATAATTATTGCTTGAATCAAGAATTTATTAAAAATCTTATTAAAGAATCGAAAAATTTTGATAAAGAAGTTAAAGGAAACAAAGAAAAAGAAGAAAGAAAAGAGGAAAATATGGATAATTTAAGAACAATTGCAGAGAAATTGGTTGATAATTTTGATAAATATGAAGAAATTATTAACAATTTGGTTGATATTGGCGTGTCAGATGAGAAAATTTATAATATTTTCTATGAAATTCTTAAAGATATTATCGAATAATTAAATAAATCGTGTCCAGAAAGTGAATTTTCTGGGCATTTTTCTTTTTTATTTAGTTAAAAAATTTAAGGTGTTCATAGACAACGCCGGACCACTTTATGAATAAAAAGTAAATAGATTGACTCTTCTTAATCTCTTATTAACAATTGAAGCCGCCGAATTATGAACAAAGTATTAAATAAGTTTTTCTTCTAACAATTGCCGCTGAATTATGAATAAATTAAAAAATTTGACTTAATTCCAAAGATATGAATAAAGTGTAAACGATTCGCCGCCGAATGGTAATTAAAATTGTCAAGTGCTTGACAAGAAATTGCTCTTACTTTAGGTTGTTTGTCAAGAGGTTGACTTATATTAAAGTGCTCTTGAGCTACACTTTACCCTGCGAGCTGGTAAATTATGGAAAAAAATTTTTGGAAAAAGCTGGTAAATCTTGAAAAAATTTAAATAAAAGAAACCCTCAACTTTAGAAGTTGAGGGCATTAACATTATTTATTTGTTAAATAATCATTTAAAATATTATATAAAATTTTTAGACGTTGTGGATTAAGATAAGACCAAATATATCCATATCTAATTCGTTTTGTTCCTCTGGCAACCTAAGATATAAATTGTCTTGCAGAATCAATTTTTTCTAATTGTAATTTTGTTACTGCTTCTAAACAACTATTATATTCAGCTATAAAATTTAAATTTAAATCGTATTGAAAAACATCTTTCATTTCCGCTCTAGGCTTCATCCAGTCATTAATAATTGATATTAAATTTATATTAAATAACTGTAAATCATTATAAGCTGAACCATTAGGACCTCTCTTTTTATATAGTTTGCTTGTGTTTAATATTTCTTCTTGATGCTCTGAAAAATAAGCTAAAGCTTGATCAAAATCTTCAAAGTTAAGATAGTAGTAGTTTTTATTATCACTTACTTTTATTTTACCTATTCTTTTTCTTGGCTGTTCCGGTTGAAATTCTCCACTTGAATAAATAGAATTATATCCATTTTCAATAGAATGATATTTATTAATAAAAAATGATTCAATATAATTAGCCTGCTCTTTTGAACAGGTATCTAGTAATTCAATTTTAAAATTTTCTTTTCCATATAGTTTAATTGCGTTATGTAGTTTTGGACAATCAGATGAACTACTATGCTATGATAATCTTTTTTCTAAATTTTCTTTTGTAGTTTGTCCTATATAAACTTTTTTAGTAATCTAATTTGTAATTTTATAAATTTTTACTTCATCCATATCAGCTGCTACCTCCTTTTATTTTCTATATTCATTATATCATAAATAATAAAAAAAGTCAAGTCATTCCTATTCTAAACTTATTTTAATAATCTCTTCCTTGTCCTGTAAAGATATTAATTCACAATCTGAATTATCAATACTTGTATTAGCTGGATCGATATAGAAATTAACTTGAATTAGATTAATACATTCTACTTCAAAATTAAAATTACCCGCTTTTCTCTTGTCTTGTTCAAATACAATTAAACCTATTTCCTTTAACCAGACTAAAGCTTTTTTAATGGCGACTCTATTTTGCTTTTCATTCTTCATACCCAATAAGACAATTAAATCCTTATAAGTAATTTGAATATTTTGAACGCCGCCTTTATTATAATAATATTCTTGTACATTACCTAGCATTAAATATATTTTTAATTCTAATTCTGAAACCAAATATTCTTGTAAAATTTTAGTAACAGTATCTTTAGGAATCTTTCTAAATTTTTCAGGTCTATCAATATGATAATAACCTTCTGGATATTTTTTTCTTGCCATAAAGTTCTTTTCCCATGTAAGATTTTTATCTATTGGCGCGCCGCCTACATATTTAACTAATCCATCTAGTTCTAATTGTTGCCAATATTTTTTAATTGTTTTTGCATCCATTCCTAAAATCGTATGAATTTTATTCAAAGTAAAATCTTTTTGCTGAAATTGTCTACGTCCTTTTTCACGGCTTGCTCTATTTGAAAAATCTGGAATTGACAGCGTAACAAGATAGGTATAAAGTTTCATGCAATTATCACGAACTTTTTCTTCTTTTGAAACAATTGGCAAGCTACCTTTTTCTACTGTTTCATTAGTGATCATTTAATCACCTCCTATTTTTAAAGTAAAATTCCAGAAAAATTATTCTACAAAATTCAGATTCAGATTTTTTATATATATGTTCGGATTTTTTATATATATGGTCACGAATTTTTATATATATAATTCGGATTTTTTATATATTTAATTTGGAATTTTTATATATATGTATCATATATGTCAAACTATCTATACTGAAAGTTATCTGTCCAGACGTAATCAAAACTTCAAAACTAATAAATTAATTTTAAAAATTTTACTATATAAAAATTTTTCTTTTCAATTTTCTCGAATGGTTATTTCAATTTTTAATTTTTTGATTTATAGTAGAAATAGGTCTATCCCCCATACGAAGTTTCCTCTTCTACTCTTTTCTTTTTTCTTTTTTAAGTAATCTCTCCCTTCTAGTTTTCACTTCTAGTTAAAAGAACGAAGCTTTTCTTTTCCTTTTTTTCTTTTCTACTACTATTATACTATAACCTATTGTTATTTTCAAGCTTTTTTTCTTTTCTTCTTTCTCTTCTTTTCTTTTTCCTTCTCTCCTCTTTTTACTCACTACGTTCGTAAAAAGGTATTTCGTTACTCGCTATCGCTCGTAACTACATATATAGGAATAATCTCCAAATTATTTAGAATTTCTTCCTACTAAATAAATCCTCTATTTCTAATTAGCGGCTTCAACCATCCTGTTATTAATTTCTTTTCACCACTTAATTCCATTATAATAGTAATCAAATATTCCTTTAACCGAAAAGTCCTAACAATTTTACTACCACCAAAAAGTTCTAATCTAAAAATGCCGCAACTATTGCCGCGACACTTCTAATTAATTCTTTCTTTAATTTCTTTTTTCAATTTTCTCTCCTCTTTTCTCTCCCTTTTATTCGCTCCGCTCATAAAAGGTTACTCCATTACTCGCTATCGCTCGTAACTACGTTAGGGAGCGTAGCTCAGCTCCCCGCAACTGCGTTGCTTCCCCTGTCGCGGCTTATTTACTCGCTATCGCTCGTAAAGTCGCCACCTTTTAAGAAAAAAAATAAGAGCAACTATTTCCAGCTACTCTTAAATCAAATACAAAGTATTGTTTATTTTGTTTTTTTCAAATTTTTTCATACTCACTTTCAAAAAAAAGAACAGTAAACTAAATTTCATTCAAATCTATTTCTCTTTTATA
>ULXO01045165.1_pt1 | contig 24439 bp, 27 predicted proteins | sample 1961391 | NCBI WGS metagenome assembly ULXO01 (sample SAMEA4835841, study PRJEB28245) | human gut metagenome | biome: gut microbiome; material: fecal sample | place: Denmark | collected 2008 | reverse complement strand
TATACTTTCTATTAATTTATTATCTTCATTTAATATAAAGCGTTTTATTATGTTTTCCAGCTTATTTTGTTTTATATATGCTTGTACAGATGAATTTCATCAATTATTTGTTATGGGAAGATCTTGTGAAATGCGTGATGTTTTAATAGATACTTTAGGATCATTTGTTGGAATACTTATTTATTACAAAATTAAATTATATATAAATAAAAGACAAAAATTAACTTAGTAAGTTATTATTTGTCTTTTTAATAATTAAAAAATAATATCTTTTAAGTGTCATAAAACGACACTTTTTTTAATTTTGATATTTTATTATATAAAAATAAAAAAAGGAGAGGGTTTATGAACGAAATTAAAGAACATACAGAAAAGATATTTGAAAATATAAAACATATTGATGGAGATGGTAATGAATTTTGGTATGCAAGAGAATTACAAATTGCTTTAGATTATAAAAAATGGCAAAAGTTTATAAATGTAATAGAAAATGCAAAAATAGCTTGTAAATAAAGTAATTTTATAATTGAAGACCATATTACCCAAGTGGGTAAAATGGTTGATATTGGATCAGGAGCAAAAAGAAAACAGGTTGATTATAAATTATCAAGATATGCATGTTATTTAATTGAACAAAATGGCGATTCACATATGAAGGCTATTGCACTTGCTTGATTATATTGAAATAAAAATATTCTTTAAGTGTCATAAAACGACACTTTTTTTAGGTTTTGTATTTTATTATATAAAACTAAAAAAGGAGAGAGTTTATGAATGAACTAAAAGAATGCACAGAAAAAATGTTTGAGGATATAAAACATTTTGATGAAGAAGGTAATGAATATTGGTTAGCAAGAGAATTGCAAACTGCATTAGATTATAAGGAATGGAGAAAATTTGAAAATGTTATTTATAAAGCAAAGATTGCTTGTAATAATAGTAATATTGACATAAATGAACAATTTGTCGGCATCGACAAATTGTCAATAAATGTAAATGGTGGTAAAAGAATCATAAATGATTATAAGCTATCAAGATACGCTTGCTATCTTATTGCTCAAAATGGGGATTCAAGAAAAAAGACAATAGCACTTGCTCAAACTTACTTTGCAATCCAAACTAGAAAACAGGAATTATCCGAAAAAGAGTATTCAATGTTAACTGAAGATGAAAAAAGATTCTACCAAAGAAACTTAACTAGAAAAGGAAATTATTCTTTAAATATAGTTGCAAGAGATGTAGGTGTTAGAAACTTTGATAAATTTCATAATGCTGGATATAAAGGTTTATATGGTGGTGAAACCGCAAATGATATAGCAAAAAGAAAAAAATTAAGATATCGAGAAGATATTTTAGATAATATGAATGAGGATGAGTTAGTTGCAAATCTTTTTCGTATTAATCAAACTAAACAAAAGCTTTTAAAAGATAAAGTACAAGGAGAAAATAATGCTAATGACATACATTATGAGGTTGGTAAGGAAATTAGATATACGATTAAGAAATTAGGTGGAACTATGCCAGAAGACATGCCAACTCCTAAAAAGAGTTTGAAAGAGTTAGAAAAAGAAAACAAAAAATTGAAAATCACTAATTAATTTGTTTTAATACACTTATCATATAAATAAAAATTTAAGCATTGTGGACCTTCTTTTTAGTACTCTAGATATTTTTTCTAAAATATGCTATAATTATTTAGCTTAATTTAAAGAAAGGAGGAAAATATAATGAGTAAGATTAAGATATTTGCATTAGGTGGCCTTAATGAAGAAGGAAAGAATATGTATGTTGTTAAGGTTGATAATGATATATTTGTTTTTGATGCAGGTTTAAAGTATGCTAGTGATAAGCTTTTAGGGGTTGATTATGTTATACCTAACTTTGATTATATAAAGGAAAACATTAAAAACATAAAAGGTTTATTTATAACTCATGGTCATGAAAAAAACATGGGAGCAGTATGTGATATTATAAAAGAAATACCTAAGATAAAGGTATTTGCAACAAGATTTACTGCTGATATATTAAAGAAAGAACTAGAAAGTGAAAATATTAAATTTAAGAATCTTGTAGTAATTGATCCACATAAGAAAATTAACTTTGGTAAGAATAGTATTTTTCCTGTAAGACTTACGCACTCTATACCAGATAATGTTGGGTATGCCTTAAACACTCATGATGGAACTATTTTCTATACTGGTAATTATGTTTTTGATGCGACTATGTTAGGTCCTTATAAAGCTGATATAGGTAAACTTGCATATATTGGAAAACAAGGTGTTTTATGTTTGTTAGGTGAATCTATGTATGCTGATAAGATAGGTTATACATCTCCTAAAAATCGTATTTCAAAGCTTATTCGTGATACTTTAAGTAAGACTGATAATAGAATTATAGTTACAGTTTTTACAGCTCATGTATCTAGAATAGAAGAATTATTTAAAGAGATTTCTAAAACTACTAGAAGAGTAGTTGTTATGGGACATAAGCTTCAAGGAATTATTAATGATATATTAGATAGTAAATATATAGATTTTGATAAATCTAGAATAGGTGATTTAAGTAACATAAATGATAAGGATGCTGTTATTTTAATTTCTAATGAAAGAGAAAAACCATTTATGAATTTAAATAGAATAATTAATGGTTATGATAAGTTTGTTAAAATAAAACCAACAGATACGGTTTTCTTTATGGAACCTATAAATGATTATAATGAAAAACTTGCAATTAAGGTAATTGATGATATTTCAAAAGCAGGAGCATCAGTTGTTACTATGTCTAAGAAAGATAACTTACTTCATCATGCTTCAAGTGAAGATATAATGCTTATGCTTGATTTAATGAATCCTAAGTACTATATGCCTGTTATTGGTGAGTATCGTCATATGGTAGCGAATGCTAATGCCGCAAGTCACATAGGAATGAAAAAGGAAAACATTTTATTAAAACAAAATGGTGTTGTTGTAACATTCATTAATGGTAATTTAAAAGAAACTCGTGAAAAAGTTAAAACAGATGATATTTTAATAGATGGTAATTCATCTCAAGATATTGGTGGTTTGGTATTAAAAGATAGAGAACTTTTATCTGATAATGGTATTGTAATTATATGTGCAACACTAGATAAACAAACTAAAGAGATATTAGCATATCCTCAAGTTTTAACAAAAGGATTTATTTACGTTAGAGAAAGTACTGATTTAATTAATGAAATGAAACGTATTTCTCTTGAGGTAATAAATGAAAATACTGATAATAATTACGTTGATTATAACAAGATTAAAATGGGCATTAGGGAACGTTTAAGTCATTATTTATATGAAGAAACAGAATGTAAACCTATGATTATTACGGTTATTCAAGAAGTGTAGTTAATCTCACTTCTTTTAATTTGCGTTTTTTACTTATTTTTGGTATTATAAATATAGTTATGATAAAGGAGGTTTTATCATGAAAGATTACGAAAGAAGAGAACCAAAGTTATATGATTTTTATAAAGAACTTGGTATATCATACTTAGCATCTGATAGAAGAGTCATGATTGAATTAGACAAAAGAGAAAAAGATGCAATTTCAAGAAGAGATGTTAAAGAACAAGGATTTGTGCAATTAGCACGTGAATATATTGGAAAAGACTCACAAACAAGAAAACTATATGATAATTATTTAAAAAGGCATGGAGTTAAGTTTCCTCTAACAAAAAGAGAAAAGAAAATAAAATTAATTAAAAATTCTATTATTGGTGGTACTATCATTGCAATTGGACTTACTGGTACTATCATAACAGCTAATCATATTAAAAACGAAAGACAAGAAAATTTGAAAAGTAATGTTTGCGTTGAATATACAGTCGAAGAAGGAATTACTAATAAAAATCTAGATGATATGTTTTATGAATATGGCTATGCTTCCTACGCTGTTTCTGGAGCTCAAAGAAACTTAAGTGCTAACAAAGGTAATCCTTTTGAAGGAGATGTTATAGTAGGCAGAACAACTAAAGAAAAGGCTGATAAACTAGTAGAAGAACATGGAGCTAGAATAATATCATATGAAGAAGCTATCTCTTTACTTTTAGATAATGGCTATTTAATTGGCGAGTTTAAAAAAACAGCAGACGGAGATAATAGTTTTAGTTGGTATGTTATGGAAAAAGAAAAAACAAAATAATTAAATAAATTGAAAATGTTATTATAATTCGACACTTTTCTTAAATGGATTATATTATCCTTTAAGAGAGGTGTTTTATTATGAGAGTATATTATTTATTTAAAATCAATGATTCTTTTTCAAAGTTATATTATAGTAGGACATATTATTTATATAAAATGTTAGATGAAATATCAAAATCGAGTAAAAATGATTTTATAATTTCATATAGGTTATTTAGTCAGATGGCTACACCTTTTAATAAAACTGATATTAATAGTAAAATATATAGAAAGTATGCATTTGATGATTCATACAAAAAAACTCTTAACAAGCATGTTTTAAATAACTTAACAGAAAATACTAAGCTAACGGTTTATAATACTTATATAAAAATAAAAACTAATAAAAATATAACTGATTTTTTTAAAGTGTTAGAAAACGAAGAAAATATATTTATATGTGATTTTAATAATAAAGATTACTTTTGGCTTAGTAAAGTAAATGCAAAAAACCTTGTATAATATGGTAAAATCTAGTAAAATAGAATTATGAAAGGAAAGTGAAAAATATGTGGGGAAATATTTTATGGTGCGTAATAGGTCTTATAGTAGGTCTAGTTGCAGGATTTTTTGGCGCCCGTGCATTTATGAAAAAATACTTAAAGAAAAATCCACCAATAAATGAAAAAATGATAAAAATAATGATGCAACAGATGGGAAGAACACCAAGTCAAAAACAAATAAATCAAATGATGAAAGCGATGAACAAAGTACAATAAAAAGTTCGTTGCTTTTTTTGACACTTTCTTTGACAAACAGATATTTTTATATTGATTTATATTTTTTAAATTGTTACTATTAAGTTAATGATAGTAGCAGTATCGCTATCTAAGTTAAGAAGGAGGAGTAAAAAGTGAAAAAGGTTGAAAAGAACCCAGTAGGAAGACCTAGACTTGCAGATAGCGAAACTAAAAAGAAAGCAATGATAGGCATTATAGTAGCTTTATTACTAATTATTATACTAGTAATTTCAGGAGTATTTACACTAACAGGCGGTAATTTAAGAAGGACTAGCGGTTTATCTTCTAAGTCAAACGGCAATCAAGATAAGAATAAAGCGGTTACAACTAAAACTGAAAAATTAAATGGCTGTAAAATAACACCAAACGTAGGTCAAGCAAAATCAACATATAAAGTAAGTTGTAGTAGTGGTTTTGTTGCAACTAAAGTTTATTATTCTATTGATGGAAAAGGTTTTAAACCTCTAAAATCAATTAGCGCAGGAATATTAAAATATAATTATTCTGTTGCTAATCGTTCAATTAAGTTTAAAGTTGTATATAAATCTAATAAAAATTCTTCTGGTACAAAACAATACATAACTTCATCTAAAAAGATATTAAAGAAAAAAATTAATCACGCTGATGCAATAAATAATGCAGAGGAAGAATCTTATTGTAAGATTTACTTAACATCCCTAAATGGATCTAATGGTAAGGTATCGATTAGATGCGGGGCAAACGCAAAACCAATTAGCTTGCAAATAAGAAATAGTGAATTTGGACTTCAAAGTAAAGTGCTAAATGAATTTAATAATCATTATGGTTATGTAGCGGATAATGTTTTGGTCTCAGGAATTAAAATAAATGAAAAAAGTTATTTAAGATTGTATTATAAGTATAGAAATTCATCAAAGGTTAGGGTTGAAGATATTGCGGGTGATTTAACAATTGATAAAACAAACGTTAAGCAACCAGTAGATAAAACGATTCCTATAGTAGAAGATGAAAAATGTAACTTAACCGTTTCTAACGTAACATCTGATAGTTTTAAATGGAATATTAAATGCGGGGCAAATGCAAAACCTCAAAGCTTAAGATTAACTAAAACGTATAATGAAAAGACCGGATCTTTGGTTAGATACATTAAAAGTGGATGGAACAATGATTATGGTTATAGTAAAGTTGGTGTTACTAGAAAATTAACTCCGAATACTGATTATGAAGTTTATTTTTATTGGGGAACTAAAAAGACAGGATATATAAGAACCGTAGTTCCAATAAAAACTAGTAAATAATGTTTATGAAATGACAAAAAGTGTAAAGAATTTTGCACTTTTTTAAATTCTTATGTTATAATGCTTTATAGGTTAAAGAAGATAAGGAGATGATTTTTTATGGCAAAATATGATGAATCATCAATTAAAATATTAGAAGGTCTTGAGGCAGTAAGAAAAAGACCTGGTATGTATATAGGTTCTACTGACAAGAGAGGTTTACACCATCTAGTATGGGAAATAGTTGATAATGGTATTGATGAAGCAATTAATGGATATGGTAATCACCTAACTGTTATAATTCATAAAGATGGCTCTGTTTCAGTGTCGGATGAAGGACGTGGTGTTCCGGTAGGTAAGCATGCATCAGGCAAGTCAACTCCAGAAGTTATATATACAGTACTTCACGCTGGAGGTAAATTCCAAGAAGGTGGGTATAAAGTGTCTGGAGGTCTTCATGGTGTTGGTGCATCAGTTGTTAATGCTCTTTCTAAATGGATGAAAGTTAGTATATGCCGTGATGGTGGTAAGTATGAAATTTCATTTAAAAATGGAGGACATTTAGACTCTGATTTAAAAAAGGTAGGAACTACTAATAAAACAGGTACAACGGTTAGATTTATGCCGGATGATACCATATTTAGTACAACAACGTTTTCGTTTACTACAATATGTGAAAGAATGCAAGAGTCAGCTTTTTTAATAAAGGGACTTAAGATAGATGTTATAGATGAAGAAGATGAAAAAGAAGCACATTATCATTATGAAAGAGGACTAGAAGAGTTTGTTTCTTATTTAAATGAAGGTAAAAAAGTACTTCATAACGTAGTTGGTTTTGATGCTGTTAAAAATAAGATAGAAGTAGAGTGTGCTCTTCAGTATACTGATTCATATAGTGAAAACGTTGTATCATTTGTTAATAACGTTAAAACAAGTGATGGTGGAAGTCACGAGGTAGGACTTAAAAGTGCTCTTACAAAAGTATTTAATGATTATGCAAAAAATAATGGATACTTAAAAGCTAAGGACAAAAACTTTGAAGGAACTGACGTAAGAGAAGGATTAACCGTTGTTTTATCACTTAAGATACCTGAAGATTTATTACAGTTTGAAGGACAAACAAAAGGAAAGCTTGGAACTCCGCTTGCTAAGACGGTAGTAGAGCAAGTAGTCTATGAAAAGATGCAGTACTTCTTAGAAGAAAATAAAGCTGTTGCAACCGATATAATTAACAAAGCGTTAAAAGGAAAGGCTGCAAGAGAAGCTGCAAGAAAAGCAAGAGAAGAAGCAAGAAAAGGTAAAACTAAGAATTCTAAAGAAAAGAATTTATCTGATAAACTAGCTCCTGCAACTAAAAAGAATCCAAAAAAGAACGAATTATTTATAGTCGAAGGTGATTCAGCAGGTGGTAGTGCAAAAACAGGAAGAGAAAGAAGTTATCAAGCAATCCTTCCTCTTCGTGGTAAGGTTTTAAATACCGAAAGATGTACGATGGATGAGGCTTATAAAAACGCTGAGATAAACACTTTAATTTATACCATAGGAGCAGGTGTTGGATCTGATTTTCATATAGAAGATTGTAATTATGACAAGATAATAATAATGACCGATGCTGATGATGATGGTTGTCATATACAGGTTTTACTTGTAACGTTCTTCTATCGTTATATGAGACCTTTAATTGAAGCTGGTAAGGTTTATATTGCAAATCCACCACTTTATAAAATATCATTTGGTAAAAAAGAAGAAGTTTACGCATACTCAGATGAAGAATTAAAAGAACTTACTAAAAACCGTAAAACAGAAGATTTACAAAGATATAAAGGTCTAGGTGAGATGGATGCTAATCAACTTTGGGAAACCACCATGGATCCTTTAAAGAGAAGTTTGATTCAAGTTAAGATAACTGATGTTGCACTTGCGGAAAAAAGAGTATCAATTCTTATGGGCGATAAAGTAGAACCTAGAAAAGAATGGATTGAGGAAAACGTAGACTTTACTTTGGAAGATAACTATGAAATTAAGGCATCAAATAGAGGTTAAAGGTGGGGTAAAGATATGAGTGAATTATTAAAAAGAATTGAAGAATATTCCCTTGAAGAAATAATGGGGGAACGTTTTGGTAGATATTGTAAAACAATTATATTAGACCGTGCCTTACCTGATGTAAGAGATGGGTTAAAACCAGTTCAAAGAAGAATATTATACGGCATGTATAAATCAGGTAACACCTATGATAAAAAGTATCGTAAAAGTGCTAAGGCAGTAGGAGAGATAATGGGTAATTACCATCCACATGGAGATTCATCTATATATGATGCAATGGTAAGAATGAGTCAAGATTGGAAGATGATGGTCCCTTATATTGATATGCATGGTAATAATGGCTCTATGGATGGTGATGGAGCAGCCGCTATGCGTTATACAGAGGCTAGATTATCAAAAATAAGTAACGTACTTTTAAATGACATAAATAAAGATACTGTAGAAATGGCTCCAAACTATGATGACACCTTAATGGAACCAGTTGTACTTCCAGCAGGATTTCCAAACCTTTTAGTAAACGGCTCAACGGGTATTTCAGCAGGTTACGCAACTAATATTCCACCACATAACCTAGGTGAAGTAATAGATGCTTGCATAAAAAGAATAGACTCTCCAAACTGTAGATTAGATTCTATTTTAGAAGTTATGAAAGGCCCTGATTTTCCAACCGGTGGTGTAATTGAAGGTGCAAAACAAATTAAAGAAGCATACGAAACAGGTAAGGGTAAGATAATCGTTAGATGTAAGTATGAATTAGTAAAAGAAAAAGGTAAGAGTAGTATCGTTATAACAGAAATACCTTATGAAGTTAATAAGGCAAGTTTAGTTAAGAAGATGAACGATATTAGAATTGATAAAAAAATAGAAGGCATATTAGATGTAAGAGATGAAACATCAAGAGGCGAACTTAGAATTGTAGTAGAATTAAAAAAGGACGCTAATACTGATTTAATTGTTAACTATCTTTTAAAAAATACTGATATGCAAATATCTTACAGCTTTAATATGATTGCAATAGCAGGAAGAAGGCCAAGACAATTAGGCGTTTTAAAAATATTAGATTACTTTATAGATCATAGAAAAGAAGTTGTAAGAAGAAGAACTAAGTTTGACTTAGATCATGCTAAAGATAGATATCATATCTTAGAAGGATTACTTAAAGCAATTAGCATTTTAGATGATGTTATAAGAGTAATTAGGGCATCTAAAAATAAAGCAGATGCAATTGTAAATTTGGTTAAAGAGTTTTCATTTACCGAAAAACAAGCAACTGCTATCGTAATGTTACAATTATATAGACTAACAAATACCGATATAACTGATGTTGAAAATGAAATGAGAGCGTTAGAGGATGCTATAAAAGAATATGAACTTATTTTATCTAATGATGATGAACTTAAAAAGGTAGTTAAAGATGAACTTAGAAAAGTAAAAAAAGAGTTTGCCCATCCTCGTAAAACAGAAATTAAAGATGAGATAACAGAAATAAAAATAGATATGACTGATATGATTCCAAAAGAAGATGTTATTGTTGTAGTAACAAGTGAAGGATATGTAAAACGTGTATCTAAAAAATCTTATTCTGCTTTAAACGGTGAAGAAACAGCTTTAAAAGATGGTGACTACGTAATAGGGTTATTTGAACAAAATACGCTAGATACTTTACTATTATTTACTAATAAGGGTAATTATTTATATGTTCCAGTTCACACCCTTCCAGAATTAAAATGGAAGGATTTAGGTAAACACGTAAGTAACTTAGTTCCTATAAAAGAAGATGAAAAAGTAATAAAAGCATTTGCGGTAAGTAAGTTTGATGACAGAGAAATAATTACGTTTACTTCTAATGGTATGACTAAGAAGTCCCTTTTAAAAGACTTTGTTGTGCAACGTTATTCTAAACCAATTATGTTTATTAAGTTAAAGGACAATGATGAAGTAGTAGACGTATTAATGGAACCATATAACGAAGTGTTTATTGCAACTAAAAAAGGTTATGGACTTTGGTATGATAAATCTGAAATACCAACAATTGGTCTTAAGACAGCTGGTGTTAAAGCAATTAACCTAAAAGATGATAATGTAGCATCAGCTTGCATATTTGATGGTACTTTTGAATACGTAACGGTTATTACTCATAAAGGACTTGCAAAGCGTATTAAACTATCTGAGTTTGAAAAGACTACACGTGCTAAAAGAGGATTACTATTATTAAGAGAGGTAAAGAGTAATCCACAAGAAATACTTAAAGCATATGTTAGTGATTCTAAAAAGATGATTATGCTAGTAAGCGATAATGATACTAAAGAAATTAAGTTAACAGAAATACCAATAATGGATAGATATTCTACGGGTTCTACGATAACAAAGAAAAAATTAGATAACGTATATGAAGTTTCTCATCTTACAAAGGATGATGTAACAAATAAAAAAGAGGTAACAAAATCGGTTACCAAAGAAGAAGCTAAAGAAAAAAAGGAAGTATCTTTAAAGGAAATAGATGATAAGTTTATGACTATTGATGATTTTTTAGATAACTTTAGTTAAGCAAGGATTAATTAATTTTCCTTGCTTTTTAATTTTTTACACAAGTTTACACACTTTTAACTTTTTTTCAACAATGGTTTGCATATTACTTGACGGGGGGGGTAACTTGATATTATAAACACGTAAGATAGCAAAAGAAGTAGCGGCTAATTATAAATTGTGGAAAAAAGGAGAATAAAGGTATGGGAAAATTTAACAAAATTTTATTAGGGGGATTAATTTGTGCAACTAGTTTTGCATTTATAACTAAGGTATCTGCAACTGCTGCTGTTGAGTATCCAACATATCATACAGATGATATAGTGATGTATGATAGTACAAATGGTAAAAATTGTGACTCATTATATGGTAATTGTAAGACATATAGGGTAATAAAAGATAGTTCAAAAGATATTAATGATATTGAAGTAGAAAATATAAATGATTCAAATGATAAATTAACGATATCGAAGGTTGTATTTTCAGCTGGATATGTTGCTAGTGCTACTAAGAAAACTGATTTAAACTTTTGTTTTGGAAAGGTTTTGGGAAAAGAAGATTGTGGTGATGCTGATCCTGCAGAAATAAGCGGTGTTACAAAAGTAAAATACTTTTTAGAATCAGATATTAAAAGCGTACTTAATAGTGCTAAACAATATGATAATTTTCAATTTTTAAATAATATAGGGGTGGATTTATCAAATGATGATATAACAATTCCTAAAGATGTTAATTTAACAGCATCATATATCGGAGCAAAAAAATTAATTAACAACGGAAGCATTTATACTGGATATGTGTGGGTAGATAATGTTAGTGGATCAGGTATAATTAATTTAGATTATGACGTATATGTTGGTGCCATGGGTGATAATACATTAGATGAAGCTATGAGATTGGAAACAAATAACATTAGCGGTGTTAAAATTGAATTAGAAAGTAAGATTGTAAAAGAAGGAACTATCTTTGGTTTAGTAGGAAATACTACTATGGTTACTTATGAAAATGCTCAAAAATTAATTAATATGTATAACAAAGTATTAGGACAATCATTTAATGGTTATCAAATTAAGTTGAAGTCAAAAACAAATCAATCAAATCCTTCAGAAGAATATTATTACGGTGTTTTAGCTAAAAAAAGTGATGTTAAAACAACAACTAAAAGTGATAATAAATCAAATGGTAGTGATATAAAAAATAATGATGCAAAGGATATTAATAATACGAAGAAAGAAATTAAAAATCCAAGTACTTCTGATGCTACTAATATAACGGCTATAATGTTAATGATATCTGGTGCTATAGCGGCTATAACATTTAAAAAAGTAAAACAAAGATAATTTTAAGTAGCTAGCTTTCTAGCTACTTTTTTTAAAGAAAGGAGGTTTTATATATGGATTTTAAAGACATAAAGAATAAGTATCCATTTTTATCTGATCTTGATTGTTATAATTTATACATTATATCTAAATGCAAAATACGATATAAAGAAATAAAAAAATTAAAGAAGAAAGATTTGATATATTATACTAAAAATTATATAAAAAAATCAAAATCAGTTAATAAAAATAGTGCACTTGATTTAAATCCATATATAATACCGGAGGATATAGATACTTTATTTAACTATAAAAGACATAATATAAGTGATAAAGAATTAAATAAAATGCTTCTTAATTTAGGTGATGTAAAAATTTCAAATAGTCCTGATGCAAAGCCAATATTTAAAATGATAAAGTTATTTAAAACTACAAATATATTAGTTTTATTAATTTGCCTTATAATTTTTACACTTTCTTTTTTAAGTTTTACACTATTAATTAACGATGGTGTTAAAACAGATAAGATAAGTGGTAATGTAATTGGTAGCACAGATGTTAAAGAAGTGGTACCAAATAAAAGTGAGGTAAAGGTATTAGATGATGCATACTTTAAGTATGTTAATGTATCTATGCTTGATGTTGATTTTAAAGATTTAAAAAGGCAAAATAGTGATACCAAAGGTTGGGTTAAGGTTAATGGTACAAACGTTAATTATCCATTTGTTAAAGCAAATGATAACGAGTATTATTTAAAGCATTCTTTTGATAAATCTAGCAATAAAAAAGGATGGGTGTTTTTAGATTATAGAAATGATATAGATAATTTATCAGATAACACAATAATTTATGCACATGGACTTGTTAACAACGCTATGTTTGGTAGTCTTAGAAATACAACAAAAGAAAAATGGTATAAAAATAAGGACAATCACATTATTAAAATTGCAACGGAAAACAAAACCATGTTATTTTTAGTGTTTTCAAGTTATACTATAGAACCTGAAAGTTATTATATAACAGATAACATAGAAAGTGATGCAGAAAGACTTAATTTTTATGACATATTAAAGAAAAGAAGTGTATATGATTATGGTGTTAATTTGAGTAGTAAAGATAAGATACTTACGCTATCATCATGTTATGATAATACTAAAAGAATGGTATTACATGCTAAGTTAATTGCGGTTAAATAAATTTATTAAAAGCATTATAAAAATCACAAAATGCTTAAACTACCATAAAATACTATGGTGGTTTTTTGTTTGTTTTAGAAGATATTATTAACATTAATAAAGTTTTATATGATTATTTTAAAGAAGATATAATAAATCTATTTTTAGATGGATACTGTCTTGATTATTATTATATTTTAAAAGAGTTTTATCCTGAATCTGTTTTAGTTTTAGAAAAAGATAAAGATCATTGTGCTTCTTTAATTAATGGAAATATATATGACGTAAGTGGTATTAGAAATGCAAGTGATTTTACCATTCCAAGTAAAATAGAAGAAGACTTCGTACATGAATTTTATAATAAAATGGAAGATTATGATTATAAGAGAATGATAAACTTGTTAAAAGGAAAAGTTAAAGTTAACATTTAAATATATCTTTTGTGTGTTATAATTATAAAAGATGACAATTTAAGACAAGTTTATTTACTATAATTGTTTTGGGTGATAATTATGAAGGTTAGGGTTTTTGATTGTGATCATGAAAAGGATTTAGAAGAGGCTGTAAACTCATTTATTTCAGGTAAAGAAATAGTTGATATAAAGTATCAAGTTTCAATAGGAGTATGCGGAGAAGAGCAGCTTTATTGCTTTTCAGCAATGATAATATACATAGATAAAGGATGATGTATTTTGAAGAAAAATAGTTTTATTAATGGGGCTTTAATAGCAACAATAGGAATAGTTATAACAAAGTTTTTAGGAATTATATACGTAATACCATTTTATGCAATAATAGGAGAATCATCCATTGCTTTATATGGTTATGCCTATACTATATATAACTTATTTTTATCTTTATCAACGGTAGGTATTCCTCCTGCAATGAGTAAGTTAATTAGTGAGTATAACACGCTTGAATATTACAATACAAAAGAAAGGGCGTATAAGCTTGGTAAAAGACTACTAATTGTTCTTGGAATAATTTTATTTATAATCATGTTTTTAGGTGCGCCATTAATCGCTAATCAAATAATGGGTGATAATACTGGTGGTAATTCTAAGGAAAGTATTACGTTTGTAATTAGAATTATATCAACTGCAATACTCATTGTTCCATACCTAAGTGTTACGAAAGGTTACCTTCAAGGACATAAGTTTATTACACCTCCTTCTATAAGTCAGGTGCTTGAGCAAATTGTTAGAATTGCTGTTATTTTAATTGGTAGTTACTTATGCATGAGGGTATTTAAAGTAGGTGTTGTAAATGCTGTTGGAGTAGCAGTTTTTGGAGCAACTATAGGAGCTTTGGTAGCACTTATTTATCTGCTTATAAAAATACATAAAAATAAAAAAGTAATAATTACTAAGGCCGAGGATAAAGAAGAAGAGAAAAAAATTACAAATAAAGCTATTATAAAGAAGCTTTTAATTTACTCAGTTCCTTTTATATCATTTGGTCTTGCACTTTCAGTATATGACTATATAGATATGACAACGATTATTAATACACTTACAAAAATAGGTTTTAAAACCAAGGATGCGGAAAGCATAATAGGTGTTATTAATACGACTGGAAATAAGTTAAATAGCGTTGTTCTCGCAATATCAACTGGACTTATGACAAGTCTTGTTCCAAATATAACGGCAAGCTTTGTTAAGGGAGATAAAAAAGACGTTAAGAAAAAAGTAGAACAGTCATTTTTAATGCTTTTATATGTTACTATGCCAATGGCTTTTGGTCTTAGCATTTTAGCAGGACCGGTATTTAATGCCTTTTATGGTGCAAGCCAATGGGGCCCTAAAGTATTTTGCTTTACTATTTTTGTTGCACTATTTAGATGCATGTTTACAACTTCAATATCAATTGCACAGTCACTAAATAAGTTTAAAAACGTATTTTTAAGTATAATTGCAGGAATATTAGTAAAGCTTATCTTGCAAGTTCCAATGATTTATTTATTTAATAAAATAGGATTAAGACCATTTTGGGGAGCTACTTTTGCAACATTATTAGGTCTTACAACATCAGTCATAACAAACTTAGTAGTAATTAATAAAACGGTTAGCTTAGATTTTAAAGAATACTTTAAAAAGATGTTTAAATTTGTATATCCACTTATTTTAATGATAATTACACTTAACGTAATGAAGATATTTATTCCGCTTAATACAACGGGTAGATTAAATTCTATAGTATTAATTATAATATATGGTCTGGTAGGAGCTTTAATTTATTTTACACTTACTATAAAAAATGGTATATTTAAAGAGATATTTGGAGATAAAATATTTAAGAAACTAAGGAAGGTAAAGCATTAAAAAGCTTTACTTTTTGTTTACATGTTTTTATAATACTTTATTATTTTACTAAATCGTTATGATATACTAATTATGTATATAGGAGTGATAATGTATGTTTGATGAAATATATAATAAAGTATGTGACGAGTTATCTAAAAATAACATAACTGATACAAAGTCGGTAGTTGAAGTTTTCAAAGATTCGCTTATTACCATGATTAAAAGGTATTTTCCAAAATATAATAATAATTTGTTAGGACCAGAACAAATAATTGATGTGATAGCACGTCAAACTGGTAATAAAGATGAAATGATAAGGTACTTAGATAACAACGTTTACGTATGGAAAAAATATTTGAATGATGATTTATTTATTGATGCAGTAGCGCGTTCTATGGCGATAAGTTATATAAATAAATATGATATAGACGATGCTATTTTAGATACGATAAAAAGAAATGTTGATGATTTTGGACTAATAATTAGTAGCAAGGAAGAATTTATTTCTGCTGTTTTAAAAATTCTAAATGAATACTTAGAAAAGAACAACGTTAATGTATTTACAAGTATGCAATATAAAAGTAATAGTGCTAGAAGATATGTTTTATCTCGAGGTAAAGATGAGGTTTTAAAAGAAATAATTAGAAAATCTGGCTTAAAAGGAAATATATCTCAAGTAATAAATAACTATGCTTTAAAATTAGCTGAAAAATCGTACTCGAAAGAAAAGGATGAAGATAAGACTTATAGTGTGTTACTTGAAAAAATAAAAAAAGCTAATTTAAACGATAAACAAAAATCATATTTAACTGAAAGATTAAACGCAGGATATTATAATGACTTAATAGATAGGAATATAATATCAAATGATGAAATGGAAGATATATTAAATAAATCTAAAAAAGGACCTACTATGTAGATTCTTTTTTACATCATATACATATCTCCGTTATATCCGGTATTTTGGGTTGATTGATATGGAGTTTGTGAGTTTGAATTTATATTTGTATTTAAATTATTTTGGTATGGAACCTCAAGTCTTGATATTCTGTTTTCTAAAACCTTAACCTTTTTTTCTAATGAAGATATTCTTGTATCTAAATTATTATAGTTATCATTCATGTAGTTTGGAAACATTAACATGTTAGTAGGCATACCACCCATCATGTTAGGAAATGGCATCATACCCATATTTCTATCATTTTTCATACTTTACCTCCTTAATTTTACTTTCATTTAATTATATGCTTATTAACTATTTTGGTGTATAATTATGTTTAGGTGATTATTTTGAGATTAAAAAATGTAAAAAACGCAAGTGAAATAATAAGTAAATCTTCTTATGTGGTTTTAAATCCAGAAGATAATAAGGGCAAATGGAATGGTGTGTTTAAAAATAACAATCCAATAGATGTTGAAATAGGTATGGGTAAAGGCGACTTTATAATTAACATGGCCGAAAAGTATCCAAATGTTAATTTTATTGGTATTGAAATGTTTGATAGCGTAATAGTGCGTGCGGTTCAAAAACTAGATATGAAAAACATATCTAACCTTAAGTTAATAAGAGTAGATGCAAACGAAATAGAAAGTATATTTGACAAGGAAATAAATACTATATATTTAAACTTTTCTGATCCTTGGCCAAAGAAAAGACATGCTAAAAGAAGACTTACTTCTGATACATTCTTAAAGAAATATGACAAAATCTTTAAGGGTAAGAAAAGAATTGTTCAAAAAACAGATAACATAGGTTTATTTGCATATTCAATAACTTCACTAAGTACTTATGGTTATACAATAGATGATGTAACACTTGATTTGAAAAATGAAGGTGACTATAATAACGTCGAAACTGAGTATGAAAAGAAGTTTAATTCATTAGGAATTAAAATATGCAGATTAAAGGCACATAAAGATGATTAGGAAAAATAAAACAAGATTATTAATAATTTTAGTATTTGTTCTTCTTATCTTTTTAATTATCTATTTGGATAATAGGGTATGGGATGATAATAAATCTTTTGCCTTAAAAAAAGATTTAAAAGTAACTGTTTATAGCAATAAAAAAATAAGTGACTTTATAAAAAATATAGATGGAAAAATAATAAATGATAATAAGATAGATACTAATAGTTTAGGAAATAAAAAGATAAGTTTTATTTATTTAAATAAGCACGGTAAAAAAAGACGTGGTACATTTACTATTAAAGTAATAGATGATGTTAAACCTATTATTTGGCTTTCTTCTATTTATTATGTAAAAAAAGGTTCTTCTGATACGATTAAAAGCTCTATTATGGCGGCAGATAACTATGATAAGAACCTATCTAGAAAGATAGTTGGAACTTATGATTTAAATACAATAGGAAGTTATAAACTAACTTATGTTGCAGCTGATAAAAGTGGAAATGAATCTAAAAAAGATTTTACCTTAAGGGTATATGAACCTGTTAAAAGTGCATCTAAAATAAATACTAATATAGATGGTATAAGTTTTAATGACATAGTAAAAAAGTATAAAACAAAAAATAATGAAATTGGAATAGATGTATCAAGACACCAAGAAATAATTGATTTTAAAAGGGTAAAAGAATCTAACGCTTCATTTGTAATTATTAGGTTAGGTTATCAAGAAGGAGTAAATGGAAAATATAAGGTAGATCCATACTTTTATAAAAACATTAAAAATGCTATTAAAAATAATCTAAAGGTAGGAGTATATTTTTATTCGTATGCAAATAGTACTATCGAGGCAAAAAAACAAGCAAAATGGGTTATTAATAAAATTAAGAAGTACAAAATTACCATGCCGGTTGCATTTGATTGGGAGTGCTATAGTGCTTTTAATGATATGTCACTTAGTCTTTTTGGACTTAATGATGTATCAAATGCGTTTTTAGATGAAGTTAAAAAAAGAGGATATAAGGTAATGCTTTACGCAAGTAAAAACTATCTAGAAAGTATATGGACTTATGAAAAACATCCAATTTGGCTTGCGCATTACACTTCTTACACAAACTATACTGGTAAATACGTAATGTGGCAATTAACGGATAGAGGCAAGATAGATGGAATAGATAAATTAACTGATGTAGATATTTATTATAAGTAGTATATTTTACAAAATGGTTTTAATTTTTTGAAATATTTGTTATAATTAGTTTAAAGTAGGTGAAAAAAATGAAGAAAGTTTTTCTATTACTTATTTCATTAGTACTTTTATCTGGTTGTACGATAACTAGAATGGATACTAAAACTTATGATGAAGTAATTGATAAAGTTTTATCTTTAAATATAAAATTAAGTAATAAAGTGGGAAAAGGATATAAGTATTATGCTCCTCGTGGTGTAGTAAGAGTTGATGCTAATACTTATAATGATGTTTTAAAAAGAGATTCTACTACTTACTATTTATATGTTGATGTTGTAAGTTATTATTACAAGACGAAGTTAAGTTACAAAAACACTAAAAATGATTATTACTTTAAAACATTAAAAAACGGAAAAAAAGACGGATACGTTGATATAGTTAAGAAAAATAATAAATTCTATGTTCAAATGGTTTATAATTATGCTAAAATAGAAGCGTATGTTGATAAAGATAATCTTAAAAAATCAGTAGAAGATATGAGTTATATTTTATCTAGTGTTAAATTTAATGACACGCTTCTTAAAAAAATGCACGAACAAGGTACGTTTGGTTCTAAAGAAGAAGCATACAAGTTATTTGATAACAAAGAAAAGGAAGGTAACTTCTTAGAATACGTAAAAGAATACGATAAGTATGATGGTGATGAAAGTAGTGTTACGCCGGAAGAAGAAATAAAGGTAAAAGACAAAACAACAACAACAACTACTAAAAAACAAGATGAAGAAAAGACTAAAAAGGAAGACGTAACTACGATGGGTAGTGCTAGTGAGTAGCAATAAAGAAAGGTGTGATTTTGAGTATGGGACTTATGAATAAATTAAGTAAGATGAAAAGTTTCTTATTCGATGAAGAAGACGAGGAAAAAGAAGTTAGAAAGCCTTCTAAGAAAATAGTAAAAAAGGAAGAAGAAAAAGAAGACTTTATAGATGATTTAAAAACAAATGTAAAACCAAAAAAGATAGAAAAGGTAGAGGACTTTTACTTTGAGGATGTATCTGAAGAAGAGACACCTAAGATGCCAGAGGTTCACTCTAGAATTGAAAGAGCTGATGTTAAGTTTAACTTTCAAGAATTTGATGATGAGGATTTTATGGTAGCAAGTAAGAAGCCAGAACCAATAATTCCGGTTAAAAAAGAAGAGCCTAAAAGAGTGTTATACCAAGGAAGTAAAAGAAAAGAAGAAACAAAAAAATTCAAACCAAGTCCTATTATCTCTCCAATATATGGTCTTTTAGATGAAGAAGGAAACCACGTTAAGGAAGATGAGGGTAAAACGGATAAAGCACCTAGCTATAACGATGAAGTATCATTTGACGAGGTAAGAAAAAAGGCCTATGGCGCTCTTGATGAAGAAATAGAAAACACGATGAAAAGATTAAGCAAAAAAACCATTGAAGAAGCAGAAAAAGATATGGAAAAAGAAAATGAATTATCAAGAGAAAAGAAAAATACTAAGGTAAAGGAAGAAAAACCTGTAGTAGCATCGTTTGATGATGACGACGATGACGATGATATGATTTTACCAAACGTTAATTTCAAAGAAATAGATGTTGATAAGGAAAAGGATAAGCCAAAGCATAAGAAGAATGATAAAAAGCATGAAGAAAAAAATATAACATCACAGGATGAAGATGATGATGACGATACAAAAGAACAAGATTTATTCAATTTAATTGATACAATGTATCAAAATAAGGAGGATGAAGATTAATGCAATCATTTTTAAGTGAATATTTACCTATATTAATTTATATATTATTATGTATCCTTATAGTTTTACTTATCATTATCTGTGTTAAGGTAATTAAAACTATGAACAGAGTATCTGATATAGTTGATGATGTAGATGATAAGGTAAGATCACTAAATGGAGTTTTTAACATAGTGGATGTTGTAACTGATAAGTTATCTGCATTAACTGAGGTTATATCTGATTCAATAGTATTATTTATAAAGGGTATTTTTAAAAGGAGAAAGAAAAAGATAGTAGAAAAAGAAATGGAGGAGAAAGAAGAAGATGGCAAAGAAGAAGAGTAATGCAGGAAAATTTGTTTTAGGCGCTGCTGTTGGTGCTGCTTTAGGACTTTTATTCGCACCAAAGTCTGGTAAGGAAACAAGACGTATTATTAAAGAAAAGGCAAGTGATTTACTTGCTAAGGCAAAGGAAATAGATGTAATTGAAGTAAGAGATGAAATAGTAGAAAAGACTTCAAGTATTGTTGAAGAAATTAAAGATCTAGATAAAGAAAAGGTATTAAAGATAGCTAAAAAGAAAGCTAAGGATTTAAAAAAACACGCAGAAGATTTAGTAGCATACACTAAAGATAAGGCAACTCCAGTAGTAGAAAAAGCTGCGGAAGAATTAAGAGAAAAAGCAGTAGATGTAACTAAAACGGTATTAGAAAAATTAGAATCTAAAGAAAAATAAATAAAGTGTTAAATTTTAGCACTTTTTTTTGTGCTTTCGCATAGATTAAAACGAGGAGGGGATTCTAATGTTTAAAGAAATAGTTACTAAAGCAGTAATAGGAAAGGGTAAGAAATATTTTAAAAACAATTATAACCTTTTAGCAGAACATAATGCTAACACGATTTTAGGTTGTTGGGTTATAAATCATAAATTTAAGGGAACGGTAGTTGGTGATAAAGTTGTTATAGACGGAAACTTCGATATTAACATTTGGTATTCTTATGACGAAGACAAAAAAACTGGTGTAGCAACTAAAAATATTTCTTATACTGAAACAGTTAACGTTAAAACAAAAACAGGAACATCAATAGAAGGAAGTGACATAATAGTTAGAGCGCTTAAACAACCAAGTTGTAGTAACGTAAAAATAAAAGATGATGTAATAGACTTTGACATAGAAAAAGAACTTGGAATAGAAGTTGTAAATGATGCAAAAGTTAAAATTGCAATTGAAGATGACGAAGATCCATGGGATACAATAGACGATGATATAGAAGAAGTAGATAAAAAAATAGATGAAGAAGTTAAAGAGGATTTTATTTAGAATCCTTTTTATATGAATAAAATTAAAGTGTTAACAAAAATAGTTGACAGATATAAAATAGAGTGATAAAATTAATATGTAAATGAAGGAGGATTATACACTATGGCAGTTAAATTAAGATTAAAAAGAATGGGAGCTAAAAAACAACCTTTTTATAGAATAGTAGCAGCTGATTCAAGAGCTAAAAGAGATGGAAGATTTATTGAAGTTGTTGGAACATATAATCCATTAACTGATCCAGCTGAAGTTAAAATTGATGAAGAAGTAGCTATGAAATGGTTAAAGAGTGGTGCAACACCTACTGATACTGTTAGAAACATTTTATCTAAAAACGGAACAATGGCTAAGTTTGCTAAAGAAAAACAAGGTAAGTAATTATGGAATTAGTTAAGTTAACAGAAACAATTGTAAAAGAACTTGTAGAGGATGGTGATTCTATCACCGTTAAAGAATTTCCTAGTGAAAACGATGATGAAATAACTATTCAAGTTATGGTTCCTGAAAATGAAATGGGAAGAGTAATAGGTAAACAAGGAAAAATGGCTAAAGCGTTAAGAACTATAGTTCAAGCAAGCTCATTTATAAATGAAAATAAAAGAGTTAATATAAATATTGATTCATACTAAGAAGATTCTTTAATAAGAGTCTTTTTTTGTAAACACATTTAATTTATTCATCATTTTAATTGTTAAAAAATGTCAAATGTATTATAATAATAATTGTTAGGATGTGATGATATGAAAAAAAGAGTAATAAGTGCTGTAGTTGCTCTTATAATCTTTGTTCCACTTGTTATATTAGGTGGTATGTGGCTTAAAGTAGCAGCTTGCGTTTTAGGTGTTTTAGGTATGAAGGAGTTTCTTTCATTACCACATAAAAACAAAAGACCAATGTACGTAGATATTATTATTTATGCACTTACAATATTACTTATTTTTATGGATAGTAAAAGAGAAATATATTATTTACTTACAATATTAATACCTATGCTTTTAGTTATATATTGTAATGATAATAAAAAGTATAATGCTGATGAAGCTTTTAAATTAATTGGTATGACTTTTTTAGTAGGTACGGTATTTCATAAGTTTTTAGAAATAAGAAGCGAAAGTTTAATGTTATTTATATATTTATTTTTAATAACTATGCTTACTGATACTTATGCTCACTTAGGTGGTAGTTTAATTGGAAAACATAAGTTTGCGCCTAAAATATCACCAAATAAAACATGGGAAGGTGCGATAATAGGTGGCGCGTTTGGTACTTTATGTGCTGCAACATTCTATTATATAGCTATATCAAGTAGTGTTAATGTACTAGGTTTAATTATTATAACTTTATTATTATCATGCTTAGGACAACTAGGAGATTTATTCTTTAGTGCTGTTAAAAGAAATCATGATATAAAAGATTTTTCAAACATAATGCCTGGTCATGGAGGAGTATTAGACAGACTAGATAGTATCATTTTCGTAATTATTGGGTATATTTTACTATCAGGAATAATTTAATAAAATAGGAGGTTTTAATGCTTACTTTAATATATTTTATATTAATGCTTGGAATAATTGTCTTTATTCATGAATTAGGACACTTTATCTGGGCTAAAAAATCAGGAGTTTATTGTTATGAGTTTTCTTTAGGATTTGGTCCTAAACTTTTCTCTTTTAAAAGAAAAAATGATGAAACACTTTATTGTCTTCGTTTAATACCAGTTGGTGGCTATGTTGCAATGGCTGGTGAAGAAGTTGATGATGACAAAACCGTACCTAAGGATAAAAAGATGTATAACAAGCCATGGTATAAGAAACTTATAATCGTTTTAGCGGGTGTTACAAATAACTTTATTTTAGGATTTGTGGTTTTGTTCATAATGGCTTTATGCTATGGATCATTAACTAATAAACCAATTATTGGTGAAGTTGAAAAAAATTCTGCAAGTTATAAAGCTGGTATGAAAACCGGTGATGAAATATTAAAGATAAATGGTAAGAGAACTAAAACTTGGGATGATGTGACTTTAACACTTGTTTTGGGAGATAATACTAAATCACAAAAATTATTAGTTAGACAAAAAGATGGAAAAACAAAAACTGTTAATGTAAAACCAAAGAAGATGAAAGATAAAAAAGGAAACGTATCATATGCTTATGGTATGGGTCTTGATACTACTAAACATTATGGTTTAAAAAATGCGTTTACCTATGCGACAAGTAAATTTGGTTCAACCTTTAATTCAATGATTGTAACCATAAAGGCTTTATTTACTGGAAAAATAGGTGTTAGTGCTTTATCTGGGCCAGTTGGTATTTATTCTATCGTTGGTACGCAAAGTAAGGCAGGATTATCCGGATTGTTATATCTTTTAGCATATTTATCAATAAACGTTGGATTTATTAATTTAATACCATTTCCGGCGTTCGATGGATATCGTGCAGTAATAATTTTATTTGAAAAAATCACTGGTAAGAAAGTTAATGCTAAAGTTGATGCAATAGTAAATAACATAGGTTTGATGCTTTTATTTGCACTCATGATATTTATAACCATAAAAGATATTTTGAAACTTTTCTAAGCTTTAATTTATTTTATACTTCTAAAGTAGATATAATTTATCTACTTTTTAATTTGTAAAATAAATGTAAAAGAAGTAGTAAAAAAGTATGAAAAAATAAATAATAATATTATAATGTAA
>ULXO01051682.1_pt1 | contig 25264 bp, 21 predicted proteins | sample 1961391 | NCBI WGS metagenome assembly ULXO01 (sample SAMEA4835841, study PRJEB28245) | human gut metagenome | biome: gut microbiome; material: fecal sample | place: Denmark | collected 2008 | reverse complement strand
AGCATACCTTTCTGCATATCATTACCTGCATTCTGGGTGATATTTCCTACAATAGCAGGACCGAGTGCTCCGCCAAGGTCACCAGCCATAGCGAGAAGTGCAAACATTGCAGTACCGCCGGTGGATATTTTGCCTGAGCAGATGCTAATAGATCCGGGCCACATTATACCTACAGAGAATCCGCACATTATGCAGCCGAGAAGACCGATTACAGGTATTCCCGACAGGGAGGCAGTGATATAGCAGATCAGACACAGCATTGCCGAGCCTATCATGAATTTCATAAGATCGAGCTTTTCGCCGTACTTCCCGTAGAGCGTACGGCTTATGCCCATTGTCACCGCAAACATACACGGTCCTGCTATATCTCCGACTGATTTAGTCAGTCCGAGAGCGGATTCTGCAAATGCCGACGCCCACTGCGCCATTGAAAGTTCCGAGGCTCCCGCACAAACCATAAGCAGTATCGCAAGCCAGAACAGCGGTACTCTGAGCAGGTCACGGATACGCATTCCCTTGCCGTCCTCGACAGGATGTTCAATGGGACATACTGAAAAATTGTATATGTTCACAAGTGGAATTATCGCCCAGATACAAGAGAGCCACTTCCAGTTTTCTATGCCGAAGACAGTAAAAAACAGTGTTGAAACGAGTATGACTCCGACCGAACCCCAGCAGTAGAATGAATGCAGCAGGCTCATTGCGGCTTCTTTGTGCTCAAACGGGCAGGCTTCAACTATCGGACTTACAAGCACCTCGGTAAGACCACTTCCCATTGCATATATGATTGTGCTTATGATTATTCCTGTGAACGGGTCCGGAAGCAGTTCAGGCAAAAAGGCAAGTCCGATAAGTCCCAGTGCCGAAAAAGCCTGCGAACCGATAACGCATTTCCGATAGCCGATCTTGTCGGCGAAACGTGCGCACAGCACATCTATGATAAGCTGAGTAACAAAAAATACCGACGAGATAAGGGCGATTTTTCCAAGCGGGATATCATAGCCATTGTGAAATGTGAGAAATAGAAGCGGAGCAAAATTAGCCGCTATTGCCTGTGTGATGAATCCAAGATAGCAGGATATAAGTGTTTTTCTGTAATTCACAGCCATATTGACAAACTCCTTGACGATTGATATAATCAGATTATATAGCAAACATCATAACATTTCAATGCACAAAATCACATTTTTATTACACAATATCGTAAATCAGGTGAGAATATGAGCGAAGAAATCAAAAAGGACAGGATCTTAACGGATGAAACCTTGCGTGAAACTGCAAGTCACGGCAGCGAAGAATATCCCTTCTGCTACTATTACGAGGACATCTGGGATTTCGACTTTCACTGTATAGACTGGCACTGGCACCCGGAGGTCGAATTTGTTTATGTACAACAGGGCAAGGCTGATTTTCTGGTGGGCGGAAACAGGTATGTTCTTAGCTCCGGCGATGGGATCTTTATAAACTCTCAGGTGATACACAGGTTTGAAGCCAAAGACAGCGCCATCATTCCGAACATTGTTTTTTCACCCGTTCTGCTTGCGCCGCAGGGCAGTCTGATATACAGCAGATACATCAGACCGATAATCGAATCAACTACTGAATGTGTGATTTTTTCTGCCGAAGAAACAGTGCACCGCAGCATTATAGAAACAATGAGGTCGATATTTGCCGTGCAGGGTTCAGGCACAGCGTCTGAAATGAAAACAGCAGAACTGCTGCTGAAACTATGGCGTTTGTTATATGAAAGCATACTGATAACAGATTGCGGTTCTATGTCCGTACATTCCGCACAGACGCAGGCTAAGCTTCAGATAATGATGCAGTATATTCATGATAATTACAGCGGTCAGATAACACTTGACGATATTGCCCGAACAGTTCATATAAGCAAAAGCAGTGTTCTCAATATTTTCAGGACATACCTGCACACTTCGCCGATAAATTACGCTGTGGAATACAGACTGAAACGTGCGTCAAAACTGCTTGTTGATACCGAAAACAGCGTTTGCGCCATAGCGCAGGAAACGGGATTTGAGAACATCGGCTATTTCTGCCGCAGATTCAAAAAGCTGTACGGCGTTACACCGATATATTACAGAAATCATTGCCACAGTGCAGAGTAAAAATTAAGTTATGCTCCAATTTTTATTTTCCCGCTCTAACCTTAGTGCCATTGTAAAACACAAATGTTATCTCGCCGTTCTTGTGTACGATTGCTTTCTCTACCATCACAGTCCATAAGGTGTCGTTCCACTCACTTAATACGTTCGGCTGTTTTTTCAGGGTTCGTATGTAAAGTGCTATCACCTTATCTTTCTGACTGCTGAGAGTACGAAGGTTTTGCAGACGCTCCAGTTCCGCAGCCGCTGTTTCGTACCGTTTAGTAAGTGCCTCATACTTTTCAAAGTACGCTTCCTGCGACTGTGCGTTGACTGCATTTTCCTTAACCGCCGCCTTGACAAGTTCGGCAACAATCTGCGTTTTCTCAAACTGCCGCTCAATATCGGCGTCCAGTGACTTGAAGTCAGTCAGCTTTTTGCGCATCAGTTCACAGTCCTCGATGATTTGCGTTCTTTTCTCCATCATCTGATTATAGGCTTTTATGAAAAGCCGCCGTCCCCCTCGCCCTCTGCGAAGTGCTGTAAGCCGATGAAAATTCTTCTGTTGTTCATGTTTCTGTCCTTTCTCCGCCCACCGTGTTCATTGCCCACAACGTTCGGAATAATTTGTTTTAGGGTATAAAAATACCGCTCCAAAAGGGGCGGTAAAATTATTAAGTTTGCTTGTATTTGCACCGAACTTCACAAAAAACGGCTGTTTTTGCAAAGTTTGTGTTTAAAATCAGCTATAATTGCAAATAAACACTGCAAGTTAACGTTTGGCTTGATAAAGCCGTTTGTTATATCGTTAGTGCGTACTATGCAAGTTAAAATCAAGTGCAATCGATTGCACACGGGTATAAGAAAACCGCCCTTAAAGAGCGGTCGTCATATTCAATTTCATTCTTCGTCCTCGTCATCTTCCCATTCAGAAGCGCATGGAGGTAAGCCGGGAGGAGCGATATTGTCAAAGTAAGACAGCAGTTCTTCGACAGTTGCATCTTTGTGGCTTTTAACATACTCCAGCATTAAAGGCTCTACCTCATACTGCTCAGGTGCATTAAAAAGAAACAAATAATCAGCCTCATCTGTACTTGGAATATTGAACTTTGCTTTAACGTATTTCTGAAACTCGGTATACTCTTCAATTGCTTTAGCCATAAACACACCTATATTTTAACCTTTCCGTGAATAGTTAAGCTTCCATATTCATCACGAGTAGCACGGTATACATAATTACCGTGCCTGATGTTACCTGTTATAACATGATTGTCCTCTGTCATAGGATACTTCGTATTAAACTCTCCGCACAGCTTTGCATAAGTCTTTGGCTTTACCTGTATACCGCTGTGATTTCTCTGCGGTGACGGTGCATATTTTGTTTTAGCCTGCGGCTTGTAAACCGTTGTTACCGTACCATCATCGCTTGCCGTAACGGATTTGATCAAACCGCCGCCCTTACTTGCAAACCGCCCTTTTTCATCGTGCTTATCGTTGTATCTCTTTTCTGCTATTATATCACCCTCATCGCCGCTTTGCAAGCCCGCATCATCAATTTTAGCATGGCTGTCGGTATTCGGCGTATATATCTGCTTTGTTTTCGGATCATAAAGTACGTCGTTAAGTCCGAGCTTGATAAAGTCAAGTCCGAGCGGCGCAAGGTTTTCCTTGAAGCGTATTTCATCCGGCTGTAAGAAGTTTGCCGCAAGACCTATCTGATACGCCTGATAGCGTGTCAGAATATCAGCCTTGAGCAGTTCAGAAGTATCTATGATAAAATACTTGTTATGCTTTTCTTTCTCAAGGAGCAGTGCCCTGTTAAGCGCCATTTCAAACGCAGAAACAACAGGCAGTACTGCTGTTCTTATGCTGTTGATATACGTTCTGTCATCGGCTCTGCCCGACAGCACATCGGGAGATAAGCCAAACAGCATTGCTATCTGCTCGGCATTTGTCACCTTGTTCTGATTTAACTGCATCTCAACGGCGGTGTGTTCATAAACATCCGTTGTTGCGCCGTTATAGCATCAATATCGGAATGAACAATATAGACGAGCGTATCGGCTATAACTGCAGGCAATCTGACCGTTTGCAAAAACGCAATTTAAAATCACCTGTTTTATTTCAATTTTTCCTTGACAAAACAGATTTATTATGATATAATAAATAACGTCAGGAGTTTGCTAATATGGCTCAGTCGGCAGAGCACATCCTTGGTAAGGATGAGGTCCCCGGTTCGAATCCGGGTATTAGCTCCAGAAAGAAAGCCCCATTGCATTTATTTGCGGTGGGGTGTTTTTATGTTCTAAAAATCGGCTCTTTGTCATCTTAGCCAATATTAGAGGTACTAAAAGCAGAAAAATTGCGTCAGCGTGTTCGGAATAATAATCCGCTGATAATTTTTGAAACAGCAAAACAATCGGTGAAAATTACAGTAATTTTTGCCCCGGAATTGTGCAAAATGGTGCGGCATAAGTTAATATCGTGCAGTTTTTGATCGCGAATATCTTACACCTTGCTACAGAATTATACTGTGGCAAGGTGTTTTTGTTTGGGTGCGACATTGTGACGCAGTTTTCTTTTGCCGTGTTTGCTGACTGCTCTGCTCTGCTCGGTGAAGATAATGAGAGATGTAATTGCTGAGTAACCGCACTGCTCTTTATTTGATATTTTAGGAAGTGCGACACGGTGACGCAGTTATACGGTTTATTGGACAGATGTGGTGGTAGAATTCTATATAAACAATAAAGGTGAATTTAAATGTTATCAGGATTGCCTAAAAAGAAATCGAAGTCAGGTGAGATTGTTGGTATGTTATAAGCGTATTCTACTTAACATTTGACATAATTTAGATTTATTATTTTATTTCCATTATATCTGATTGAAAGTACAGCGGAAATGTGCTATAATAAATTAAAATAGTGAGTTATATTTTTACTGTTGAGTAATTAAAACCAACCTTCATCAGTAAAAACAATTTGATTATTCTATAAGGTGAATGAACTGTCGGGAAATTAGGATGGGTATGAAAAATGGATCTAATAAATAATACAACAAAAACACTAAAGGATGACTTATCAGTGGAAATAAAGCAAGGCAGCAAAATCTCCATTGCGGCGGCTTGCTTTTCTATCTATGCCTTTCAGGAATTGAAAACGCAACTCTCCCAGATTGATGAACTCCGTTTCATCTTCACTTCTCCGACATTTGTTACTGAAAAAGCAAAAAAAGAGCGACGTGAATTTTATATCCCACGTCTGACACGTGAAAGGAATCTTTACGGAACAGAGTTTGAAGTCAAACTCAGAAACGAACTGACACAAAAAGCTATAGCTAAAGAATGCGCTGAATGGATAAAGAAAAAAGTCACCTTCAAATCTAATGTAAGCAATGAAAACATGATGGGCTTCATCAATGTAGATGATAAGAATTATATGCCTATCAATGAATTCTCTACAGTTGGCTTAGGATGTGAACGCGGAAACAATGCATATAACATAATACAGAAAACGGAATTGCCTTTCAGCAAAATATATTTGGAGCTGTTTGATCAGTTATGGGATGATAAAACAAAATTGCAGAATGTTACCGATGAAGTAATAGATAACATTACAGCGGCATATAAGGAAAACTCTCCCGATTTCATCTATTTCGTAACGCTGTATAATATATTCAACGAATTTCTTGACGACATATCAGAAGATGTACTTCCTAATGAAGCAACAGGGTTTAAAGAAAGTAAAATCTGGGGTATGCTGTATAACTTTCAGAAAGACGCCGCACTCGCCATCATAAACAAACTTGAAAAATACAACGGCTGCATACTTGCGGACAGTGTTGGTCTTGGCAAAACCTTTACCGCCCTTGCTGTTATTAAATATTACGAAAATCGCAACAAGTCCGTTCTTGTACTTTGTCCAAAAAAGCTGACAAACAACTGGAATACTTATAAAGATAACTATGTCAATAACCCCATTGCTGCCGACCGGCTTCGGTACGATGTGCTTTATCATACCGACCTGAACCGTACTCACGGAACTTCGAACGGATTGGATCTCGACAGATTGAATTGGGGTAACTATGACCTTGTGGTTATAGATGAATCTCACAATTTCCGTAACGGTGGTAAGCTGGTCGAGAACACGGACGAGGACACTAAGGATAATCGCTATGTTACCTTGATGAAGAAGGTCATTCGTGCCGGTGTTAAAACAAAAGTGCTGATGCTTTCTGCAACGCCGGTCAATAACCGCTTCAATGACCTGAAAAATCAACTCGCTCTTGCTTATGAAGGGCATACTGATTACATAGACGAAAAGCTCAACACTACCCGTTCCATCGATGAAATTTTCAAAAACGCACAACGAGCATTCAACACCTGGAGCAAATGGGAGCCGTGTGACCGCACGACCGAAAACCTGCTTAAAATGCTTGATTTCGACTTCTTCGAAGTGCTGGACAGCGTGACCATCGCCCGTTCAAGAAAACACATTCAGAAGTACTACGATATGGCGGACATTGGCACTTTCCCGACAAGGCTAAAGCCGATCTCACTTCGTCCGCATCTTACCGACCTGAAGAAAGCAATCAGTTACAACGAGATTTTTGAGCAGCTTATGCTCCTGACACTGACGATTTATACACCGACACACTACATTCTGCCGAGCAAGATGGAGAAGTATGCCGAACTGTACGGAGATAACAAGGTCAATGTCGGCTTTACGCAGGCGAACCGTGAGCAAGGCATCCGTCGTCTTACCGCCATTAACCTTATGAAGCGAATGGAGAGCTCGGTATACTCGTTCAATCTGACACTGATCCGCATCAAAGATTTGATAAACAGCACGATAGAAACGATTGACCGCTTTGATAAACACTCCGGTACGACCCTCGATCTGACGGATATTTCCGATATGGACGAGTTTGATGCCGAGGATCAAAACTCGGATGACCTGTTTTCTTTTGGCAAGAAGGTCAAGATTGACCTTGCTGATATGGACTATGTATCATGGCGGGATACTCTTGAAAAAGATGCTGAAATTCTTGAGCTTCTTACTTATATGATCGGGGATATAACGCCGGAACACGACTCGAAGCTGCAAGAACTTTTCCGGGTGATTAACAATAAAATAACTCACCCTATCAATGGCGGAAACAAGAAGCTGATTATATTCACTGCATTTGCTGACACAGCAGATTATCTCTATGATAACGTCAGTCGTTACGTCAAAGAGAATTTCGGACTTAATACAGCGATGATTTCCGGCTCGGTAGAAGGACGGACAACCTGCCCGAAACTCCATGCTGATTTAAATACAGTATTGACGTGCTTCTCGCCAATTTCTAAAGGCAGAGATTTATTTGACAGTATACCGAAAGTTGACATCGACATTCTGATTGCAACAGACTGTATTTCGGAAGGTCAGAACTTGCAGGACTGTGACTACCTCGTAAACTATGATATACACTGGAATCCTGTTCGTATAATTCAGCGTTTCGGACGAATCGACCGTATCGGAAGCAAAAACAAAGTAATTCAGCTTGTTAACTTCTGGCCTGATGTAACGCTTGACGATTATATCAATCTGAAAGCCAAAGTTGAAACCCGTATGAAAATCGTGGATATGACCGCTACGGGCGATGACAATCTGCTCAGTGATGAAGAAAAGACTGATCTTGAATACAGAAAAGCGCAACTCAAAAAATTGCAGGATGAGGTTGTTGATATTGAAGATATGACAACGGGTATTTCCATAATGGACTTAGGTCTTAATGAATTCAGGCTTGACCTGCTCGATTATATCAAATACCACCCGGATATTGACAAGGCTCCTTTTGGCTTGCACTCTGTTGTTACAGCAAACGAGGATGCACCTGCCGGAGTGATATACGTTCTGAAAAACCGTTCCGACAGTGTAAATATCAACAACAAAAATCGGTTGCATCCATTCTATATGGTATACATAGGAAATGACGGTGAGGTTATTTGCGATCACCTTTCTCCCAAAGAAATGCTGGATAAAATGCGGCTTCTTTGCAAAGGAAAAACAGAGCCTATTCCCGAAGCCTACAAGCCGTTTAACAAAGAAACCCGTGACGGCAGAAATATGTCGCAGCTTTCCAAACTGCTGGGCGATGCCATTGCGTCCATCATTGAAGTAAAGGACGAGAGCGATATTGACAGCTTCTTAGGCGGCGGTCAGGTCAGCTTCCTGTCAAACGAAATCAAAGGACTGGACGACTTTGAGCTGATAAGCTTTCTTGTAGTAAGAAGGGGAAAAAATTCATAATTCATAATGCATAATTTCTCACTCATAACTTCAAACTTCTCACTCCTAATTCCTAACTTATTTACGTGAGGTGAAAATCAAAATGCTTGGTTTACCCAAAAGCACAGAAATGAGCAAGCAGCTTCCGAAGAAGGCTGTCTATGCTAAGTTTCAGATGAACACGGCGGCAAAAGAAAAAATCGACGCTGATATTTCAAGAATAGCTATTGTCAATTAAATTTCGCCGGACAAGATAAATATCCCTGCCGGTGAAGAAGTTAAAAACTTTTTTGTGTTGCTTGTTACGCTTAAAAAGAAAAATTTTGACGAGAAAAACATAGCTATTCTATCAAAACTGATACCTCAAAATATTTTATTTATTCTCGAATACGAGGAACAGAGCAAGATAGCTGTTTACCGTACTAAGCTTATTCAGACTGACTGGATGCCCACCGAAAGCTGTATCATTGAACTGCAGGGCTTGAACCTCGATAAAGTATGGGAAAACGTTATCAGGAGTTTGGAGTCAGGAGTTTGGAATGAGGAGTTAACGCTTGATGAAAATATTGCACTTCACGAACAACAGGAAAAGCTGAAAAAGCAAATAGAAAAGCTGGAAAAAAAGGCGAGGGCTGAGAGGCAACCGAAAAAGAAGTTTGAGTTGGTGCAGCAGATAAAGGCTTTGCAAAGGAGATTTGACAATGATTTTTAAATTAAAATGCAAATCATGTGGAAATGTTATTTTGTATGATATAAACAAGCAACATAATAATTATCAGCAATGTAATCAATGTGAGCAAATAGTTGATACGCGTACACAAACTAAGCTCACCGGAGTAATGGATTTAGACGGTTTTGAATTAGTGGGAATAGAACGTAATTCCTCCGACACGTTATTAAACGATGATTTGGTAAAAATAAGTAATATATATGATGGCGCTGATGACATAAAAAAGAGTTCTATTGTAAACATAATCGATAAACTGTATATGATTCTAAAACGGAAAGACAACAGTTTTCTTGCTGTAGATAAAATGATAACAAATTATTTCATTGATAGTGCCGGAACAGGTTTTAAAAAATGATATATCGAATGAAAAAGTTATAATATATAAATCAAGAAAAGGACGGTGAACATATTTGACTTTACTAAAAATACTTCTTTCATTAAATGCAACCTCATGGATGGCAATTATATATATAATAAAAGAAGGGTGGACAATCGGGAAAATACCGAGCCATTTGTTTGGAATAATGCTCTTAATCATTCCAGTCTTCCTGTCATGGCTTTCACTTATTCTAATACGTTTTTTGGGAACAGAATCGCCAGTTAATAATTGTCAAGATTTCGAACTAGCAGATGGCGAGTTTCTTCCCGTGTATTTAGGATATTTCTTCGTTTCGGTTGGAGTTTCGGAACATTATACAATGGCAATTGTGTATTTGATAGTGTTTATTTTTACATCCATATCTCAAACGCAATACTTTAATCCGATATATATCATATTCGGCTATCACTATTACCACGTTACAACAGAAAGTGGTACAAAAATTTTTGTCATAAAAAAAGGAAAAGTAATACGAAATATCAAAGATTTAAGGTTTGATCATTTACATCGATTGAACGATTCAACTTTTTTAGAGAGGTAATATTATGAATAATATTTGCGTAAAGCTCAATCTGCGTGATAAAATGAAATATCGCAAGATGCTTTCATCACACGAAAGTATTTTTCCGGCATTTGACCCCGAAAAAGCTTCCACATCATCATACACCCCTGGAGCAGTACTTCAAGACGATGATTGGTTTTGTATTAAAAATGTAAGAAAAAAAGAATACTGTATAGATTTGCTTTCCGAGAAATTTTCGACGGCGGATTTTGAATCCCTCACTAGAGCAGAATTTGATAAAATAAGCTATCTTTTTGTTCCTGATGAAAAGTTTATCTTTTTCCAAAATGTTTCAAAGTCAAAATTGATATTGCAAAAAAGAATTGTGCATTTTGGCGAAGAATTTAAATATAAAACCGATTGCGCAGAAATCGTTATAAGAGACTTACCAGATGCAATTTATGACAAAACTACTGACAATCTCTACTTTCGTAGACTTGAATCAATTACCAGTATATTCAAAGGGATAGATATGCTTTATCGAGAGGCAACGAAAGAAGAAACTGAATCTTTCCTTGCAAATGACTTTATCAGCTTAAAAGATGGTTATTCCAGCAATAAGGTTAAAACGGCAAATCGAAAAAGAATTGCCCTTGCTGTAAAAACACTATCGGAGCTTGACGAACAAGATAGGAAGAATATTTTCAAATATATCGGAGATTATTGCCCCGAATTAAAAGTATCCGAAAATGACGAAAACGCTTTTGAAATTGGATCAGAAAATGAATTAAAAATGTTGCTGTATGGTATTGAGCAAAGATTTTACACCACTCCGGTTGGCGGAGAAAAACGTCTCGCCAACTCGGTTATTACATTAAATCAGGGAGGACAAGCCTAATGGACAAACTAAAAATGCAAACAGCAAACAAAGCTGATGAAAATTTCAAAAAATTAGCGGAGATGTTCCCGAACGCCGTTACGGAAACGATTGACGAAAACGGCGAGGTAGTCCGTGCTATAGATAAAGATGTACTGATGCAGGAAATCAACACAAAGGTTGTAGACGGCAATGAGGAGCGCTATCAGTTCACCTGGCCGGACAAAAAGAAGTCCGTTCTTCTTGCCAATGCCCCGATCAATAAGACCCTGCGCCCTTGCCGTGAGGAAAGCGTGGATTTTGATACTACGGAAAACCTCTATATCGAGGGCGATAACCTCGAAGTGCTGAAGCTCTTGCAGGAAACCTACCTCGGCAAAATTAAGATGATTTACATCGACCCTCCTTACAACACCGGAAGCGACTTTGTTTACGAGGATGACTTTGCTCAGAGTACGGATGAGTACCTTGCTAACAGTGGGCAGTACGATGAGGACGGCAACCGTATGGTGCAGAACACCGAAAGCAACGGTCGCTTTCACACCGACTGGCTAAATATGATCTATCCTCGTCTGAAATTAGCAAAAGACCTGCTTACTGATGATGGTGTAATCTTTGTAAGCTTAGATGATAATGAAGTGGATAACCTCAAAAAAATATGTAATGAAATTTACGGAGAGCAAAATTTTGTTGAATGCTTAATATGGAAAAAAAGGGCCACTCCACCTAATGATAAAAACATTGGACGTATACACGAGTTTATTCTGGTCTACTGCAAGGACATCAACAAACTAACGCTTGGTTTGTTGCCGCGTGATGAGAAATCAATTTCCAGATATAGTAACCCAGATAATGATAAACGCGGTCCTTGGGTTGCATCGGATTTGAGCGCAAATGGAAAAGGTGGACGAATTGTATTATCATGTGTCTATCCGATAACAAATCCGGCGAACGGGAAGGAATACTATCCATCAGAAGGTAGATGCTGGCTGTTTAACCGTGACAAGATGAACGAGTGGATAAAAGAGGGCCGAGTTGCCTTTAGAGACAATACCGGTGCACCTTTTCTCAAACGTTACCTTAGTGAAGTGCGTCAGGGATTGACTCTTCCCACAATTATGACAGAGTTTGGGTATTCTCAGACTTCTGCAGCAGAAGCAGACAAAATTTTCGGAACAAAAGGTGTGTTTGAATATGCAAAACCAACCACATTGCTTAATCCACTTGTCAGGGTTGGCACACCCAATAAAGATGAGTACGTGTTGGATTTCTTTAGTGGCTCAGCAACAACTGCTCATGCAGTAATGCAGCTAAATAACGAAGATGGCGGACATAGGAAATTTATTATGGTACAGCTTTCCGAAAAAACAGATTCCAAGTCTGCGGCATACAAAGCCGGCTACAAAACCATCTGTGAAATAGGTAAGGAAAGAATAAGACGTGCAGGAGCGAAAATTAAAGAAGATTTAAAAAGCAAAACTGTTACACGTAACGGTAAAATTGCTGTTCGTCGTCCTAAAGATGAAAATTCAATTTATGAAGAAGGTTTCGATCCGGATATTATTGATAATCCGATTATAGTTAAAACTGAAGATACTTGGAGAACACCTCGTGATATAGAAGAGTATGATAAACTCACGCAAAATTTGGACACCGGTTTCCGTGTGCTTAAATGTGACAGTTCTAACATGAAAAAAGTATATTACACTCCCTCTGAATTCGGCTCGGAATCACTTGATGACCTTATCAGCAATATAAAAGAGGACAGAACGCCGGAAGATTTACTGTTCCAGGTTATGCTTGATTTAGGTGTGCTGCTTTCAAGTAAAATTGAGGAAACCACCATTGCCGGCAAGAAAGTGTTCAATGTAGAAGGCAACAATCTGGTTGCTTGCTTTGATGAAAATGTGACAGAAGAAGTTATCACGGCTATTGCTAAGAAGAAGCCATATTACTTTGTAATGCGTGACAGCTCTATGGCAACAGACAGCGTGGGTGCTAACTTTGAGCAGATTTTTAATACTTATAGTCCGGAAACGGTTAGGAAGGTAATATAAAGTGGGAAGTTTAACAAAAATTGAAGTGGTAACATTTTTAAAACTTTTCAATCGTAATGGTTATGTATTGGATTTCAATACAAGTGATTTTGATATTTTCACGATGGAAAGCATAGGAGTAGCTCTCTGCGATAAATATAAAATGTCAAAAGGAAAATCATTAGAATCATTTGTAAATGAAGCTTCCGATGAAGACGTCATTAAGCTACTAAAAGATTTATTAGATTACTATGAGAAAAAATACGAAAAAGAATTTACACAAGAAGCAGACGAGGAAACATATGAATATTTCGGATATAATGCGGAATATGCACGCTTGCATAAAAAGTGTCGGACTTATATAGACAAGATACTGAATATTTCAACTCCGCTTATAGCAAACGCCGTTGATTTACAGGTAAAATTTTCAAGCGAGTATCTTACTAAGCAGATAAATCTAATGATAACAATGCAAAATGAAAATCCTACAGATGCTATAGGAAAAGCAAAAGAACTGATTGAAAGTTGTTGCAAAACAATTTTAGATAATAAAGGTGTGGCTTGGGATAAGAATTGGGATATTAGTAAACTTACAGGTGAAACCCTAAAACTTCTTAGCCTTACTCCGAAGAATATTCCAGATTCTGACCCCGTTTCAGAAAATATAAAAGCAGTTCTTGGAAATTTGAGAGGAATAACAACAAAACTTGCTGAAATTAGGAACCCGTATGGTAGTGGACACGGTAAAAGCGCTTCATTTAAAGGGTTGGAAACAAGACACGCAAAACTTGCGGTAGGATGCAGTATTACTTTTGTTACTTTCCTTTGGGATACTTACGAAGGAGGTCTGACGGATGAAATTTAATTTTAAAATACAGCAATATCAAACGGATGCTGTTGACGCTGTTGTTCGTGTATTTCATGGGCAAGCTTTCCATGACAGGATCAGCTATATCCGTGACCGTGGTAAAACAGAGGAAATATACGGGTTTGACGGCAAAGTTCTTCCTCAAAGTGATCAAATGAGTTTACCTCAGACAAACAGCACAAAAATTGAGTTTGAAGATATTGACGAATTATCTGACATAGGATATAAAAATGAGCTTGTCAGTCTTTCCGATGAGCAACTTCTGCATAACATTCACACTATGCAAAGCCAGAACAATATAAAGCTTTCCCCTGCCCTTATCAAAGATATGGGCAGATGCAGTCTTGATATTGAAATGGAAACCGGTACAGGTAAAACCTATGTGTATATCAAGACAATGTTTGAGCTGAACAAGAAGTACGGCTGGAGCAAATTTATCATTGTTGTTCCGAGCATTGCTATCCGTGAGGGTGTTAAAAAGTCGTTTGAAATTACTGCTGAACATTTTAATCAGCATTACGGTAAGAAGGCTCGTTTCTTTATTTATAACAGTTCGGATCTTCATAAACTGGATGACTTTTCATCAAATCCCGGTATCAATGTAATGATAATCAATACGCAGGCTTTTGCATCGTCTCTTAAAGAAGACGGACGCAGTAAGGAAGCCCGTATTATTTACTCAAAGCGTGACGAGTTCGGCTCCCGCCGACCGATTGATGTAATCAAAGCAAACCGCCCAATTATCATTTTGGACGAGCCCCAGAAGATGGGCGGCGAGGTTACTCAGAAGGCACTGAAAAACTTTAATCCTCTTTTCTGCCTTAACTACTCCGCTACTCACGCAAAGCATCATAATCTTGTTTATGTTCTTGACGCTCTCGATGCTTATAACAAAAAACTTGTCAAAAAAATCGAGGTTAAAGGCTTTGAAGTTAAAAATTTAAGAGGTACAGACAGCTATTTGTACCTTGAGCAGATCGTGTTATCTTCAAAGAACCCCCCGAAGGCGAAAATAGAACTTGAAATCGGGTATAACAAGTCAATCAACCGTGAAACTCACATTTTCGATGTAGGTGACGATTTATACTATGTTTCACGGGAAATGGAACAGTACAAAGGCTACACTATTTCAGAGATAGATCCGCTTAGTGGCACAGTTACCTTTACTAACGGCGAGATAATCAAAACAGGCGATGTAGTCGGTGATATTTCCGAAAAAGATATACGCCGTATTCAGATAAGAGAAACTATTCTTTCTCACTTTGAAAAAGAAGAAAAACTCTTTAATCTGGGCATTAAGTGTCTGTCTTTGTTCTTCATAGATGAGGTAGCAAAATATCGTCAGTACGATGAGAACGGCGATGAAGTTCTCGGAGAATACGGTGAAATGTTTGAGCAGGAGTATATCAGCATATTGAACGATTATATCAATCTGTTTGATACGCCGTATCAGAAGTATCTCAAATCTACTTGCAGTGATGTAAGCCGTGTACATAAAGGATATTTCAGCATCGACAAAAAAACAGGGCACAGCATTGACAGTCAGTTAAAGCGTGGCAGTGAATTCTCCGATGATATTTCTGCCTATGACCTTATTTTGAAAAACAAAGAGCGTCTGCTTTCTTTTGACGAGCCGACACGTTTTATTTTCTCTCACTCCGCACTGCGTGAAGGTTGGGATAACCCAAATGTATTTCAGATCTGTACGCTTAAACATTCCGACAGCAACACTGCAAAGCGTCAGGAAGTTGGAAGAGGTTTACGTCTTTGCGTCAATCAGGACGGCAACCGTATGGATGTTCAAAGCTGTGGCGATAGAGTGCATGAGATAAATACTTTGACTGTTATTGCAAGTGAAAGCTATGCTACTTTTGTTTCTGATCTGCAGTCGGATATTAAAACTGTTCTTTACGACAGGCCCAAAGTCGCAACAAGCGAATACTTCAAAGGCAAGTATGTCAAGGTAAACGATGTTCCGACGCTCATCGATGATGAAAAAGCTAATGCTATTGAGTTCTACCTTATACAGAATGGCTATGTGGATATGAAGCGCAAGGTGACAGACAAGTACCGCCAGGAAATCAGCACCGGTACTGTAGCAGAGCTACCGGAAAATCTGAAACCAATGGCAGAAGGCATACATGCGCTCATTCAGGCTGTGTATGATGACAGCGTTCTTGCGGATATGTTCTCTGACGGTCACGAGACCAAAGTTAAAGAAAACCCGCTTAATGAGAATTTTTACAAAAAAGAATTTCAGGCTTTATGGAATCAAATCAACCATAAGTACGCATATACAGTACACTTCGACAGCGCTGAGCTGATCCGCAAGGCAATAGCTCACATTGATGCAAAGCTGTTTGTTTCCGAACTGCAATACACAACAACTATAGGCAGTCAGAAAAGCGAAATGAATGAGTACGAAGTTGAGCGAGGAGATTCTTTTGCTCGTGAAAAAACACGGACACAGACACTCAGACACGCCGAAAGCAGTCAGATAAAATATGATCTTGTCGGCAAAATTGCGGAAGGTACAGTTCTTACAAGAAGAACAGTTTGCGCAATACTAAAAGGTATCCGTGCAGATAAGCTGTATATGTTCAAGAATAATCCTGAAGAATTCATTACGAAGATAATCAGACTTATCAACGAGCAAAAAGCCACTATGATTGTTGAACATATATCCTATAACACTATTGAAGGCACATATGAAGAATCAATTTTCACAGCCGAGAAGAATTCACAGAGTTTTGATAAAGCGTTCCCGGCAAATAAAGCTGTTCAGGATTATGTGTTTACCGATGGCACAGCGGAAAAGAGCGTTGAAAGACGATTTGCAGAAGACTTGGATGCGGCTGAAGAAGTATGCGTTTATGCAAAACTTCCGAGAACCTTCCAGATTCCCACACCTGTGGGCAATTATGCTCCTGACTGGGCAATTGCATTCTATGAAGGCACTGTGAAGCATATCTTCTTTGTTGCTGAAACCAAAGGCACAATGGAGAGCCTTGAGTTGCGTCCGATCGAGCAGGCAAAAATCTCCTGTGCAAAGAAGTTGTTTAACGAAATATCATCAGGCAAAGTCAAGTATGACTGCGTAAATGACTACCAAACGCTGCTTAGCCTTATAAAATAAACTGCTTTGTTTTTAACGATAAAACTCGCCATATGCTGTTATAACGGCATATGGCGAGTTCTCTTTGTTATTAGCCAAGCTTCAAATCCACATCAGGTAAAATAATAGCTGTTTCTCTTTCGTCATTTTCGCCTTTCCATGCCACAATATACCTTATACGGGCGGATTTGATCATATATCCATTCTGAGTTATACTTTGTATTCTGTTACTGCAATCCCTTGAAAACTGAGCAACGGGATATTTTTTACCGCAATAATTACAATAAAGCCGCCTGCCTTCAACTTCAAGCTCTATACCGCTTTTCAGCTTTAAGATAAGCTGTTTTTTATCCTTGAAAAAATCAAGATAAACATCTTTGTACGAAAGTTGCAGTGTTATATCGGTAGGTCTGCTGTATTCTTTTTCATCAACGGAAAAATCGGTAGCACAATCTTTGTACTTGTCAAAAGCCGTACCGGAGTAATGAACACACAGCTTTGACTTGGCCCTGGTAAACGCTACATACAGCTTACGCTTGTTCTCGTCAGACGCAATATCCGGATTATTTAGCAAAACATACACATTATCAAATTCTCTGCCTTTTGAACGGTGCATTGTTGATATTGTGATAACGCCCTGCTCTGCTTCACCTTCTTCCACTGATTCTTCATTTGGATATAATAAATCCTCGTTTTATGAGAGAAACAGTTATCTTGGCGTAGTTGCCAAACTACATGTTAATCCTTATTCCCTCAAATCTATAATTTCCCAGTCATTAGCGAATATGTTATTGCCTTTTTCATAAGTTTTAGCTTGCATTGCCGCACATAATAGTTTTCTCGGTCTGCTCATACCGACATAGGCAAGTTTCCTGCTATAATCAAACAAATTCGATTTTCCAGGTTTGCCTACTCCGTAATATGGAAGAATTCTATTTAAATCTGATGCCCCTTGCCTGTCAGTTTCAAGGTAAAGAGTTGCATCATGCCGTTTCACCCTTGACTCCGTGAATTGTGTCAAATTCTATCCTGCGTCCTCTGATTGGATCAATAAATATATTCTTTTCAATTTTTTTGTCTTTGATAATGTAGCCATTCCTTATTTCTTATCAAAAATCAACAAAACTCGTTTGGTTTAGATTTAGCCAAACGAGTTTTGTTTTTTACTCCCTGAGATTTTCTTTGAGTTTTACTTTTCGATATTCTTTTGGTGACATACCAATGTATTTATGAAACAGTCTGCTGAAATAAAGCGAATTGGTATATCCAACCATATTTGCAATTTCAGTAATGGTGTAGTCCGTATTTTCTAACAAACTTTGTGCGTTGGAGATTCGCAGCTTTAAGATATATTGCAGCGGACTGGAACCTGTGATTTCTTTAAAGCACTGAATAAACCAACAGTTGCTAAGCCCTCTGGATTCGGAGTACTCCTCAATGCTGATTTCTGTGTTGTAATTCTTACGAAAATAGTGCATTGCAAAAGCAACTTCTTTTTCACTGGTGCTGCTGAATTTCTTTGCACTCATGATTGCACGGCTTATCAAAACAAAAATATTTCGCAGCTGCAAAGAAATCAATTCATCATACCGTGGTCTGCAAAGCTGCAATTCCTGAATCATCTGACCAAATAGCCACTGATAATCGGGAGATGTTCCAATATAGAGAATATTATTTTGCAGGTTGATATTGTAATACTTTAAAATTTCTTCTACTTCATTTCCGGTAAAATGCACCCAATAAACATCGGTTTGATCTGCACGATAATAAACATATTCCTGTGGTTGATCCGGCAAATATATAATAATATTTCCGGCTGAAACCGTTTTTTCTTCTCCGTGAATGAAAAAATGTCCTTTTCCGTAGGCAATATATAAAAGCTGATAATCTTTTCTTCCCTTCGGACGATGTGTTACTACTTCAGAACGATTTTTCACACGATAATTTCCACAGCTTGTTACAATCAAAGGTTTCGTATTATCCACTACAGTAGATGTAGAGTTGTTTAAATAGGCAACATTCATAAACATAAAAAGCACCTCCTTACTTCTATAACTATAGTATATCACACCTGATCACTGATCACAAGAAAAGTCCTAAACTTTGTGCATATATTTTATAACTTTGTGTATTTTTTAAGCCGTTTTGTGTGGTATAATAGAATTAAGAAATGAGAGGAAAGAATTAAAAAAAGACGTCTTTCATTGTAATTCCATGTTGAATTCAGTAAAAATTCTTTATGCTCAAAAAAATAATCATCTATTCTGACGATGGCATTATTTCGTTTTTGCAAGATGAAAAGCAGTTCGTATCATTCATTATGGAAAAATTCTGTCCATGTGGGCATACAAACAATGAAAGGAGCTCTATTATGAGCAAAGAAAAAACATACTTAAAGTGGTATAACAAAGTCGGTTATGGTTCCGGCGATGTTGCAGGGAACATTGTCTATGCATTGCTGACATCATTCATAATGATCTATCTTACCGACACGATTGGATTAAACGCAGGTGTTATTGGCGTTCTCATTGCTGTATCGAAGATTTTTGATGGAATAACAGACATCATTTTTGGTACGTTGATTGATAAGACACATACGAAAATGGGCAAGGCAAAACCGTGGATGCTTTATGGTTTTATCGGCTGTGCAATTACCTTGATTGGTGTATTTGCAATCCCGATGAACATGGATAATTTTGCTCAGTACGCATGGTTCTTTATCTGCTACACACTTCTTAACAGTGTATTTTATACGGCAAACAACATCGCATATTCTGCTCTGACCGCTCTTGTTACAAAGAACAGCAAGGAAAGAGTTCAGATGGGTTCTTATCGCTTTATCTTCGCATTTGGAACAAGCCTCCTGATTCAGGCTGTTACATTCCAATTTGTTGAAGCAATGGGCGGCGGTGCAAATGGCTGGAGAACAGTCGCAATTATTTATGCGGTTATCGGTCTTATTGTAAATACAATTTCCGCTCTTTCTGTAAAAGAACTTTCTGATGAGGAACTTGCAGACAATGAAACAAAAACAGAAGAAACCAAATACAGTTTTGGAGAAGCATTCAAAATTCTCGTACACAACAAATATTATGTGATGATCACAGTAACCTACATTTTGCAGCAGTTCTATGGTGCGATGATCGGTGTTGGAACATACTATGCAAAATATGTTCTCGCAGATGAGAATATGTTCGGCACGTTTGCGTGGTTTATCAATATTCCTTTGATTATCGCCTTGATCTTCACTCCTACCATCGTACAAAAATGGAACGGCATGTATAAGCTGAACAAATACAGCTACATGGTAGCAACAGTTGGCAGACTTCTGGTAGCAGTTGCCGGATACATGGGAAACATTCCGCTGATGCTTGCATTTACAGCACTTGCAGCACTCGGTCAAGGTCCATGGCAAGGTGATATGAATGCAGTCATCGCATCATGCTCTGAATATAGCTGGCTTACCAAACACAAGCACGTTGATGGAATCATGTACTCCTGCACATCACTTGGTGTAAAAATTGGTGGTGGACTTGGAACAGCAATTGTCGGTTTTTTGCTCGACTTTAGCGGATTCAAGGGCACTTTGACAGTACAGCCTGATTCTGCTATCAATATGCTTCACATTATGTATCTGATCGTTCCGTTTGCACTGGATCTGATCATCACATTTATTCTTTCTAAGATGAATGTTGAAAAGGCAAATGCGGAAATCAAAGAAAAACTTGGAATATCCGAAAATGAAGTTGTGATGGAATCACAGAACTAAAACGGAGGGAACAATATGAAATATACACTCGACTGGCTGACCAATCCGGAAGTGTTTGCAGTCAACAGAATCGCAGCACATTCCGACCACAGAATCTATGCAAACCATTTTGAAGCCGATGCAGACAATTCCTCTCTGATTCAGGATCTGAACGGCACCTGGAAATTTGCGTGGGCAAAGAATCCGTCTGAATGGCAGCAAAAGTTCTATGAAGAAAGCGACAGCACTGACAATTTTGACAACATTCAGGTTCCGGGACACATGGAATTGCAGGGATACGGCAAACCGCAGTACGTCAATACTATTTATCCTTGGGAGGGACAGGAACATCTCCGTCCGCCGTTTATCTCTGAAAAGGACAACCCTGTCGGCAGCTACGTCAGATATTTTGACTTGAACGATGCTCTGAAAAACAAGCGTGTATTCATTTCTTTTCAGGGTGTGGAAACTGCTATGTATGTCTGGCTGAACGGCGAATTTATCGGCTACAGCGAGGATTCTTTTACACCGTCTGAATTTGAACTGACACCATATATCCGTGAAAAGGACAACAAACTTGCTGTTGCAGTGTTCAAAAGAAGTTCTGCAAGCTGGCTGGAAGATCAGGATTTCTGGAGATTCTCCGGCATTTTCCGTGACGTATTCCTTTATGCGGCACCGTCTGCCCATGTTCGTGATATGAGAGTGATTGCAGATTATGACGGTACAAATGGTATCTTCTCTGCAACGCTGGATATTGCGGGCAAGTGTTCTGTGAAATCGATCTTGACAGATGAAAATGGAACGGTCATCGCAGAATCCAATGAAAAGGAATCTGTAAACTGGACAATTGAAAATAGCAAGCCTTGGAGTGCCGAAATACCGAATCTCTACACGTTTACAGTGATTCTGACAGACGAAAGCGGAAATGAAATCGAGGTCAGCAGAACCAAGGTTGGATTCCGCCGATTTGAACTGAAAAACGGAATCATGTGCCTGAATGGAAAACGTATTATTTTCAAGGGTATCAATCGACACGAATTTGATGCGAAAACAGGCAGAGCAATCACAAAGGGAGATATGCTGTTTGACATCCGGTTCATGAAGAAAAACAATATCAATGCAGTTCGTACCTGTCATTATCCGAACAATTCTCTTTGGTATCAGCTTTGTGATGCATATGGCATTTATCTGATTGATGAAACCAATCTGGAAACACACGGTACATGGCAGAAGCTTGGTGCAACAGATCCGTCTTGGAATGTACCGGGTTCACTTCCGGAATGGAAAGAAGCTGTGCTGGACAGAGCAAAATCAATGTACGAACGGGACAAGAATCACGCAAGCGTTCTCATCTGGTCTTGCGGAAACGAATCCTACTGCGGAGAAGATATTGCTGCAATGTCGGAATATTTCAGAAGCGTAGACCCGACAAGACTGGTGCACTATGAGGGTGTTACAAGAGTTCCGGACAATCAGTATGATTTCATCACGGATATGGAAAGCCGTATGTACGCAAAACCGCAGGAAGTGGAAGAATACCTGAAACAGAACAGCGGCAGACCGTATATTAGTTGTGAGTATATGCACGCTATGGGCAATTCTCTTGGCGGTTTGAGCCTTTACACTGACCTTGAGGACAAATATGAGGCTTATCAGGGTGGTTTCATCTGGGACTACATCGATCAGGCAATCGAAACCCAAAATGACGACGGGGAAACAGTTCTGGCTTATGGCGGAGATTTTGAGGACAGACCAAGCGATTACGGATTCTGTACCAACGGTGTGATCTACGCTGACAGAACCTACTCTCCAAAGGTTCAGGAAATGAAGGCTCTTTACTCCAACATCAGAATGTCTATTCAAAACGGAATGCTTACCGTAGAAAACCGAAATCTCTTTGCAGATACTAACAACTTGTCCTTTGTTGTACGATTGGAAAAGAACGGCGTTATTCTGAAATCCGATACATTTTCTCTGAATGTTCCTGCCGGAGAAAGCAAGACAATGAAACTGACACTTCACAAAATAGACAGTACAGGAGAATATGTTTATCATGTTTCCGCCGTTACCGCAGATCAGACACTATGGGCAGATGCAGGGCACGAAATTGCCTTTGCTCAGGAAGTGTTTGAAGTGAAAGATAATCAGATTCCGGAAACCACATTGCAAAAGCCAACGATTGTATACGGCGATGTTATCATTGGCGTTCACGGAGAAAACTTCTCCATGATGTTCGACAAAAAAGAGGGCGGCATCAGTTCTCTGAAATACAATGATTTTGAATATATCACACGCACACCAAAGGTCAGCTTCTGGAGAGCGATGACAGACAATGACACCGGTGCTTCCGAGCCGTACAATCTTGCGCAGTGGTATGTCGCAGGCAAATTTGCAAAGTATAAAACCGTTTCATGGCTGGAACAGGAAGATGCTCTGAAAATCACATCCACATATCAGGCTGCCTGCATTCCGACTTTTGAGTTTACTGTAACCTATACCGCACACTTTGACGGAAAGCTGGGCGTAAGTGTAAATTATGCAGGAGTAAGCGGTATGTCCGATATTCCGGTCCTTGCATTGGACTTCAAGATGAAAAAACAGCTTTGCAATTTTCAGTATTACGGACTCGGCCCTGATGAAAATTACAGCGACCGATGCAAAGGAGCAAGACTGGGATTGTGGAAATCTACGGCAAAAGAAAATCTTTCCGGCTATCTCAATCCGCAGGAATGCGGCAATCGTACCGGTGTAAGAACGCTCTCTGTCCATGATGATATGCAGCATGGTCTGACATTCCAAAAGGCATCTGCTCCGTTTGAAATGAGCGTATTGCCATACAGTGCCTATGAACTCGAAAATGCAATGCATCCGGATGAACTTCCAAGTGTTCGCTACACATGGGTCAGAATCGCTGCAAAGCAAATGGGTGTCGGCGGCGATGATTCCTGGGGTGCACCGGTGCATGAGGAGTACAGAATCCATGCAGATCAGCCGATGAAATTGGAATTTGTAATTATGCCCTTAAGATCGTAAGAAGAAAGGAAAGCAATGAAAATACAGGATTTTCATGACAATGTTACTTGTGGTGGATTTGATAATATCTTCGCAAATATTTATAAGCCACAGGATATAGAAAGTCAGAAATCACGATATATGAGTGCTGTGGAGAAATTCACAGCACTGTATCCGAATAGAAATGATATACACGTTTATTCTGCTCCGGGTAGAACAGAAATCGGCGGTAATCATACCGATCATCAACATGGCTGTGTCATTGCAGGAGCAGTTGACTTAGATGTTATCGGTGTTGTAGCATTTCATGATGAAAACATCATCAGAATTAAATCAGAGGGATACGATGAATTTGCAGTTTCACCGGACGATTTGGATGTTCATATCGGTGAAAAAGGTTCTTCTGAAATTGCCAGAGGGATTGCAGCTCGCTTTAAGGATTTAGGTGTAGAAATTTCCGGATTTGATATGTATACAACTTCAAATGTACTTGGTGGAAGCGGTATTTCTTCTTCTGCTGCATTTGAAACATTGATTGCAACGGCAATTGACAGCTATTACAATAACAATCAGATTGGTGCAGTAGAAATCGCAAAAATCGGACAATATGCAGAAAACTTTTATTTTGGCAAGAAAAGCGGATTGATGGATCAGATGGTTTGCTCCGTTGGTGGATTTGTTTTTCTTGATTTTCAAAACATTCAAAATCCAAGTATCCAAAAAATTGATTTTGACCTTTCAAAAACCGGCTATGCATTGATCATCACAGACACCAAAGGAGATCATTCTGATTTGACAGATGATTATGTGGCCGTTCGTACAGAAATGGACGAAGTTGCAGAATATTTCGGCAAAAAGGTTCTTCGTGAAGTCGATGAAAATCAATTTTGGGATAATCTCCCTGATATTAAAAACAAGATTTCTGACAGAGCTGTCTTGCGTGCAATTCACTTTTTTGGCGACAATTATCGTGCAAAGGCAGAAACGGAAGCTCTCAAAAACAACAGATTTGAGGATTTTCTCACGCTTGTAAACGAATCGGGAGATTCCTCCATGAACTATCTGCAAAATTTATACTCATGCAGAAAGCCAACGGAACAAGGTATTCCACTTGCAATTATGGCGGGGAAACGAATATTAAAAGGCAATGGTGCTGTAAGAGTTCACGGAGGTGGTTTCGCAGGGACTGTTCAGGCATTTGTACCAAATGATCTTGTCAATGCATATAGATCGGAAATGGACAGAATATTTGGACAAAATTCGTGCTACATTATGACAATCAGACCGTTTGGCGGTATTGAAATCAAATAATAGGAGGGAAAAATAATGAGTATACTTGTTTTAGGCGGTGCAGGATATATCGGTTCTCACACAGCTTTAGAGTTGATTCGCACCGGAGAAAGCGTTATTATTGCAGACAATCTTGCAACCGGACACATCGAAGCTGTTCCGAAAGATGCGAAATTTTATCTGGGTGATTTGCATGACAAGGCGTTTCTTGATAATATTTTTGAAAACGAACAGATAGATGCAGTGATTCACTTTGCAGCATATTCTCTTGTTTGAGAAAGCATTGTCAATCCACTAAAGTATTACGATAATAATCTCTGCGGTACAAAAATT